>JGI20151J14362_10000284_pt1 | contig 38046 bp, 36 predicted proteins | sample COG_01_FD_14362 | JGI IMG/M metagenome (IMG submission 14362)
GGGGTCTGAATCCGCTTGACTCGCAGGGTTACAATACAGGTCATTCCACCATACAGAGGCCCTGAATATGCAGATCAAGCGGTTACTGGACGATCGAGAGGTGTTTGTTGGAGATAAAGTGTTTGATGCTCAGCGGCGCTCCCATGCGTTTGCAGAGCATTCTGGTGGTTAGCTAATTTGTAGGCCAGTCATTATCTGGTCGCAACCAAGGCAATATATTCGGTAAATCGTTATTAGGAACAGTGATCATACTCAGGCGCGATTCCACATGTTTAAGAAGATCGTCACCAAACAACTCAATACTCGCCATATCTGTCCAGAATTTAATCCCACCTCTGGTGCTCACAAGGCCAACAAAAGCGTCAGACATAAACCTAATGTTGTCTTGGCTCTCCAACCCCTCGCTCTCTAACTTCAGCAACAAATCTAAATGATTTCCCATCGCAATGAGAGCATGAGCAGCTTTAAACTGATCGTCTGGTCCTGTTTCCTCATAATTATGCAGAAACTTACGCACAGCCTTACCGTTGTCTGACAGGTAAAATAATGCTTCCTGCCATGCATGGCGCGTATGTCGTTGGGAGTCCGCCCTTGCCAATTTATTTGCTACTCTAATTTGAACCCCAACAAAAATCGCAGAAACAAGAACTCCAAGTCCTCCAACTAAAGCGCCAATATTTCCAAGGGATTCCATATGTTCTTCCATTTCTGGCTGCATCAAAGCAATATTTAAGTTTCTGGCATCAATTCCAAACGCTGTGGAACACTGACATAGATTTATCACGAATTAAGGTTTGACCAAAAGCAAAAGCCCCTGGAGTCGTTGACATCATTTGCGGGCAGACTAGCATGTAAGAACGCTCCGTTGGGTAGAAGAAACCCTGAGTCAGTGCGTAGCCACCCCAGTGGCACATGTCACTATGATCGCTTGTTTTATACTCACGTATCACATTGTCATCTCCGTGCGAAGTTGCCCAGCCAAAATTGAATGATTTCGGGAACGGGCTATCATCACCAGCGACGCCAAATGATTTAGCTAGAGTGGTGTTTCGTTGAAGATTTTCAAATCGTCCCTTACATAACGTTGCTACACCTTGTTCGCTCAACAGTCGCTTTCCTTTTTTGGATACCCCTCCATCAAGAAGCATGTCATAAAATTTAGAATAATCATGGGCAGTCATTATCGTTCCTGTATCTCCACTCTCATAGAGCCTTGGACCAGAAAAATGTGCTGTTTGATTCGTCACATAATTTGTTCCTTCGGGATAGCACTCCTGCTCTTCGGCTATTTTAGTTGATAAGCCGCTCTCGTCTAATAGCGCACCGTAAAGAGTTGGTACCCGACTTATTCTTGAGTCATTGTCTGCAAGAAAAAACGCCGCATCATTCATATCTAGGGGCTTAAATAGCAGCTCCGACATAATTTCGGAAAATTTCTTAAACTTGCCTCTGCTTTTTTCATAGAGAATTTCGATAATTCGACCAAGGACTGTCGCACCATGCCCGTACGAAAATTCACCGGGCTCGCATGTTAAAACTCCTGCCTTTCCAATAATGTCTACAAAATTTTCGAGGGATAAATTCGCGCCCAAAATCGATGAGCTTCGATACACTCCGGGATGCAATTTTTGCCTCAGGGCGTTTGCTATCAGACCTGCGTTTCTATCACACACCCCGCCTTCAAAAAGAAGATCATATTCAGAAAATAAATCATACTCAATGCCAGCCGACTCACTCATTAGGTGTTTTATCAGCATGGGACTATTAGATTTTTTTCTATCAAAATTTAAGTTTAAATTCTTACCAGTAAGAATACTTTTGTAAGCAATCGATTCTTTCCCATTAGCACTATCTACCACTACATCCCAAGAGCGATCAAAAGACGGTATGAATTTACTGACAGGATCGTCGAAGTTGAAAAGTTCCTCTTCGTAAAGTCTTAACGCCAAAAAACTAGTTAGCACCTTCGTCATGCTATACATTCTGAACATTGAATCAGTCTGCATAGCTTTTCCCGACTTCAAATCACTAACACCAAACGCCTTGTGATATACGTCGTCACCCCGTTTGGCTAACACCACAAATCCAGGAATAGAAAGGTGTTCGTTTTTTAGGATGCTTTCGAAATGATTGTCGAGAAGTGACTCGTAATTTTCACAAAATTTTGGTGTGACATTCATAATATCTTAATCCATGCTCTAGCCGAGCTTTACGAGACCCGCTACCTAGTCTATGAAGATCATTGCCCAGAAAATGGACCTGCTCTCTCCATCACTATCATATCGCGGTCAGCGGTAATTTTATTTATATTGCCCCACTGACCATACTCTATAGTCGTACCGTCAGAATCGGTTAGGTTATATCCACCCCAGCCAAGGGCTAAAGAATTCCCTATCTCTCGATATCCATAACTCCAGGCATCTAAAGTAACACCGGGAACCGCATTAGTAGTCAACGACTCCAAAATATCTTCCTTGCCGGAAATAACTCGGCCATTCCCAGAAATAACGTGAAGCCCATCATCCAGAAATAAATCTGCTACCGCCTCAGGATTGGTAATATTGTTTTCTTCATAAGTCGTCACAATTCGGTTCAATTCATCAGCGCGCGGGCCCATATAAACCGCATCTATGACTTGCGGAATAGCTAAACTACTAGGATTCATTCCGGAAGTAGCCATGTCACCCGCCGACTCCATAAGCATTAAGAGACGGTCAGATTTTAGCTGGAACGCATTGCCCCACAGACCTATCGCTCCAACAGTTCCATCAGTATTTATTACTTCATAGGTTCCTGCTCCAATTAGAATGTCTTCAGAGACAAACCTCGCTATTTCCGGAATTGCTTTAATTGTTGTCGCTCCGCTAGAACTAGAAAAATCAGCAGCAAAATCAGATATTATGGCTTCTCTACCATAAGTTGGAGTAGCTGAAGTAGATACAATGCGAATTGCATCTTCACTATAGAGTTGTCCTATCGCTTCGGCGTCGCCCGACGCCCAGGCAGCGCTAAAAGATGCTGTAAACTGGTCCATCAAATTAGCTGCAGTATCTTCGTCAACTTGATCTGTATTGATTGGGCTTTCAGAGCAGCTAGCAATCATTAGAGTAGTTGCCAATATGGCGGTTCTATAAGTTAAGCTCTTCATTCTATTTCTCCTGATATTTTCAGAATTCAAAATTGACCTCGTAATAACTCTAGTCAATTCATCAATAACAATGTTACTGCGGATGACAAGCAACTCCTTAAATCGTTACAACTTCTCTCGTTTCATCTTTGAGTTACTGAGACTCCTTTAAAACGTCAGATATAACCATTAGGCGCGCAGGATTTCTACTTTGCCTAATTTTCAGAAATACCTAATCGTTCGTCCAAAATACTATGTTCTAGCAGATTAGGAAACCTTTCTGTGCAAGTGGGGCTACCCCCGGGGGTGGGGTCTGGATATGGCCATTCTGAGGTTTTAGGGGGTGGCCTTCTAACCTAGCATATTGAAGCTCTTAGATAGAGTCAAAGGCCACATTCTAAGTTAGAACGCCCGGTATCTTTCGACTAATTGCTTACTAAATAGCTCCGCCATAATGTAGGATTTTCACAAGACTTGGCAGGAGCATTAATTGGTGTGCCTATTGAAAGGTTGTTTTCCCACATCATATCAAGGGATCTAGCTAAACCAGCTTCTGTATCCCCAACCCTTCTGATGATAATAGAAGACCTCATTTCGCCATCTGGATTTGGCCCAAGCAGCAAATGCGAGAACTGAAGAATCGTCGTATCTCCAGCTTCTTCTCTTGCAACTTGATTTTTATTAAGGTTGGAGTATGTATCGCTGATAGTGGTTCCTTTCGTTAGTTCGCACCGCATCGTGGTCACTAGTGAAACACCGTCTTCGTAAGCTGAATCGTTGGTCCCAACTCGGCGGTTCGTATAAAAGCGCCTTTGTGCATTATTACAAGAGTAAGTGTCGGTAGGCGAAGGCGACCCTAAAGAAACATTTGTCGCCCAAGCCTCCATATCTTCCCACACCACTATTCTTATAAATTCGTTTTCAGCAGCACTTAGTGATGATATTGGCTGCCGGACAAAAACCGTTCGCGGCCCAGCTATATTTGATTCTCTAAACTGCTCAACCACATCTTGCATCGAGTACCCATCGTTCATGTAGCACTGAGTCGAAACATAAATAGAATTTGGAGCAGGTAATTCTTGCGCTACAACCATTACCGGTATTACTAAAAACATTAATATTAAATTCTTCATTGTGCGTCCTCTTATTTTTAGCATTTTGCGAGTCAATCAGTTTGTTCTAAAAATTAGATAACTTGCAGCTGATTGGTGTGCCAGCTGATTACTACAATTTGGTAATGCCTTTTATTCAAAACTATGATTCTGTTTTTTTTACCTCATTTTATTCCTTAAAGAAAGTAAAAATGATGTTTTATTCAAACTTTTTCTGAGTCCGAAGCCTTGCTATCGCACTCGGGGTCATGGGGTTCATGAATTGTGCGTATAAGCAATTGTTTTTATATACATAAATCCGCATTAAGCCGAAAAAAATCTTCTTAGCAAAAAAAGCTCATCATTATTCTTTAGAGGTAAATCGCTTCTCCACAATAGTATCTACTAGCAAAATAGGGAACCTTTCTGTGAAAGTGGGGATACCCCGGGGGTAGGGTCTGGTTAGGACCATATTGAGGTTTTAGGGGGTGGGTGTGAACCGCAAGTTTATTGGACGATCGAGAAGTGTTTGCTGGTGATAGATTGCTGGACGCTCAGGGGCGCTCCTATGCGTTTGTAGAGCATTCTGGTGGTGAGCTAGTGGTCAAATCGGAAGAAGCGGCCCCCACCTCGTTTAAGCCTGATGAGCTGGGTTGCTATGTGGTTCACGCCAACAGGACTGTTCGGGGGCTGGCTAAGGAGCGGCTTTGTGATTATTGGGAAGGTTAAAGGCCTATAGGAACTATATTTTAGGTGGGTACTTAGGTGGGTATAAAGAGTTTAAAGGGGGGGGTCAAAAGTAATTCTGGATTGAATTTTTGGTAGGTAGGTTGGCAGGTAAATGATTTGTTTTTATCTAAGTTATTGATTATAAAGAACCTTCAAGTCCGCCCACTGGTACCAATCGGCTAAGTGCGGCTATAACGGCGGCCTGAAATACAGGCAGAAGTTGCCGATATAGCCCTTAGAAGTGCTTAGGCCCAAGAATTCAGGCCTATTTTGTCGAAAATATCAGCAACAATACTCGGCTAGCCACGAGTAAATTTGCGAAAAGGCCAATATTGGCACTTTTCATCAAGGGGAAGATAATGAGTTTCGATGAAGAAAATAATGGGACTAATGAGGACGAAAAGCCCAAAACGTTTATCGGCTTGGAATTGGGTGACGGCCTGGTATATGGCGTTGTTATCATTCTCACTCTGATTTTTATTCGCCAGGTTTCTGTCGTAGTCGCTGCGCTAAACTAGAGGCGACTCCAAGCCTCGCTGGCATATGATTGCAGCGATTTCGCCTCTGCAAGCCCTCCAAGCTAGATTCCACCTCTACCTAGTGCGCCGCACCTTGTCCGACAAAAGGGCCGCATGGTAAATTACGCGCCTCTTAGAGTTAGAGCCATCAGTCAGTCTTGGAAAAATTCTGTCTGTTGCCTTCTATCAAAATAAACTAAATCGATATTCACTGGGTGCTGACCCCGTGACTATCTGGCAAGGAATAAACATGACCGCATACAAGATTGCACTATTGGACGGAGATGGAATCGGCCCAGAGATAATGGCCGAAGCTGTTAAAATTCTCGATCTGGTCGGTAAGCGCAATAATATCGAATTCGATTTGCAGCATGGTGCGTTTGGCGCCCATGCCTACTTCGACCACGGCCATTCATTTCCCGAAGCAACCAAAGCACTCTGCGATTCTGCAGACGCCATCTTGAAGGGACCCATAGGACTCAGCCACGAAGAATCAAAAAAGATTCCAGTGGATATGCAGCCGGAACGCGGCGCATTGCTACCTCTGCGGCGCCGCTATAATACCTTCGCGAACATCAGACCTGTCTTTCTACCAAAGAGTCTCGCTCACTTCTCTCCACTGAAGCCAGAAATCATTGGCGAGGGAATTGACTTCATTATCATACGAGAGCTCGTTGGCGGCTTGTACTTTGGCAAGAAAGAGGCTGGCATCAACGCCCAGGGAAAGCGCTATGTCAACGAGTCCTTAGAGTATGACGAAGACCAGATTGCGCATATTGCCAAGGTAGCCTTCGAAACCTCGATGAAGCGCAAGAAGGTATTGCATAACATCCACAAATCGAACGTACTGAAATCCAGTGTCCTGTGGAACGAAGTCCTCGAAGAAGTCGGCGCGGACTACCCCGAAGTTGAAATAAAGAATATTTTGGTTGACGCTGCAGCCACCTACCTCTGCCTGAACCCCGGACAATTCGACGTTATGGTGATGGAAAATATGTTCGGCGATATATTGAGTGATCAGGGCGGCGGCATTCTTGGCTCGCTAGGCCTAATGCCCTCAGCCTGCCTCGGACCTGAGAAAGCCTATTATGAACCGTCTCATGGTTCTGCCCCCGATATCGCGGGCCAAAACATAGCAAACCCCTATTCGATGATTGGCTCTGTAGCTATGATGCTAGAAATGAGCTTTGACCTCGAGGCGGAAGCACGTAACGTGTGGCACGCCATGCAAAGTGTTTTTGCTCAAGGAAACTCAACACCCGATCTTTCCAAGCCGGGTAAAGGAGTCAAGATGATAAGCACTCAGGCTTTTGGAGACTTGGTCGTAGAAGAGTTAGATAAGACCCCTATTCCTGCCTAAGCGAGAATAGGGACAGCGAATAGCCGGCTATTTATCCGCCTGCATGCGTAGATTGATCATGCGCATCGCAGCCTTAACACCTGCGAGCACCTGGTTCGAGTCGACACCACGGGTCTTGAATTCCTGCTCCTGCCATTCCCATGTGATGATACATTCCGTCAATGCGTCGATGTTTCCACCGCGGGGAATGTGCACCTCATAATCCAATAGTGCCGGCATCTCGAAACCGCCTTCCTTCAGCAGCTTCTCGATAGCATCGAAGAAGGCAGCGAAGCCACCGTTGCCCGATCCGGAACCCTGCAACTCTTTGCCTTCCAACTCGACACGAATACTCGCGGTACTCTCAACGTTTAAGCCGCTGTTGATGTAGCAGTTAAGAAGCGTGATGTTATGAAAGTCTCGGCTCTGCATTACATCGGCGATGATGAAAGGCAGATCTTCGGAGGTGATGATATGTTTGGAATCACCTAGCTTGACGATTCTTTCCAGGACCTTGGCCTGATCGTCTTTTGATAAGCTTATGCCCAGCTCATCCAAATTATTAATCAACGATGCTTTGCCGCTCATCTTCCCCAGGGCATAGACTCGCTTACGCGCAAAACGCTCGGGGCTTAGCTCGGTTACATACAGATCCCCTTTTAAGTCTCCATCTGCATGTATTCCCGCCGTCTGCGTAAACACATCGGCTCCGACCACAGGCGTGTTTGCCGCAATCCATTTGCCGGAAAAATTTTCAACCATACGGCTGAGCAAACCGATGCGAGTCTCATCGATAGACAGCTGCATACCCATCTTGTCTTTCAGCGCGACGGCAACTTCGGCAAGCGATGCGTTTCCTGCGCGCTCACCCAAGCAGTTAATGGTGCAGTGAATAGTATTGATGCCAGCATTCACTGCCGCCATTACGTTCGCCGTCGCCAGGCCGTAGTCATTGTGTGGGTGAAAATCGAACTCCAATTCCGGAAAGCTTTTCATCATGTCACTTAAAGAGGCAGCAACCTCATCTGGCGACATTAGTCCGAGTGTGTCTGGCAAGAGATAATGACCTATGCCAAAATTTTTCGTGCCTTCCACCAGACCCATTACATAGTGTCTGCTGTTCGCATAACCATTGGACCAGTCTTCCAGATACATGTTTACACAGAGGCCCTGCTCCTTCGCGTAGATAACTGTTTTTTCAATATCGTCAACGTGCGCCTCTAGTGTCTTGCCCAACTGTTCGCGACAATGCTTCTCGCTGCCCTTGGCCAGCAGGTTAATAACCTTGCCACCAGCACTGACGATCCAATCGACGCTACGCTTGTGATCCACAAAACCGAGCACCTCAACTCGATCTACCAGCCCTACGGTATCTGCCCACTCGGTAATCTGAGACACGGCGAGCTTTTCGCCGTCAGATACGCAGGCAGACGCGACTTCTATGCGATCCACCTTGAGGGACTGCAGAAGTGCGCGGGCTATGTTCACCTTCTCATTGACCGAAAAGGAAACTCCCTGGGTTTGTTCGCCGTCTCGCAGAGTTGTATCTAGCAAACTGATATGACGGGTTTGCTGCTGGGCAGTCATGCTGAAATCCTGATGAAAATTAAAAACGAAACGTCCGCAGACATTCTGAATATGGGCCATAGATTCTGGCGGGGCTGGGATTCTAGCAAAATCTACGGGTATAGATAAGCCGAAAACTCATTAAATACGCTAACTTGCACTTGATGAGGATCGTTATATACTGCGCCATTCATGGGAAATTGAACATCTGAGGTTCCGTATGACGATCAAAATCTGTGTGCCCAAAGAGGTTCGCGAAGGCGAGCAGCGGGTCGCGCTAGTGCCTGATATCGCAAAGCGACTGGCGCAGCAGGATATACAAATATCTCTGGAATCCGGCGCAGGGGAACTTGCCGGCTATACCGACAGCTATTACGAGAATGTGGAGATTACCTCCTCTTCCGCGGAATTGCTCGCTATGGCGGATATCTGCCTAATGGTGAACCCTCCCACGGATGAACAAATTGACCAGCTAAGGGTAGGATCGGTCTTAATCGGCTACCTCAATCCCCATTCCGATCTTGAGCGCTTCAACAAACTCAAAGCAAAGAACATCAGCGCATTCTCGGTAGAGCTCATTCCCAGGATATCCAGAGCTCAGGCCATGGACGCACTCTCCTCACAGGCTTCGATCGCAGGCTACAAGGCAGTTCTGCTGGCAAGCAACCTGCTGGGCAAATTCTTCCCCATGCTAACCACCGCTGCCGGCACGATTCGACCATCGAAGGTCCTGATCATCGGTGCCGGCGTAGCAGGTCTGCAGGCGATTGCCACGGCCAGACGCCTGGGCGCTATTGTAGAAGGCTACGATGTGCGAGCAGCAGCGAAGGAGCAGGTTGAGTCCCTGGGTGCGAAATTCGTCGATATCGAGATCAAAGCCGAAGGAAGTGGCGGCTATGCACGGGAGCTCACCGATGAAGAGCGCCAGCAACAGCAGGCAATACTCGCCAAACACGTTGCTGATGCTGACGTAGTAGTGAGCACCGCCGCAATACCAGGTCGCCCCTCTCCAAGAATCATCAGTACCGAAATGGTCGAGGGCATGCGCGGCGGCTCTGTTATTGTGGATCTCGCCGCCGAGGGCGGAGGCAACTGCGAACTCACCCAGGCCGATGAGACTATTCTGCACAAGGGTGTAAAAATCTACGGTCCGCTCAATGTGCCGAGCATGGTCAGCATTCATGCCAGCGAATTGTATGCGAAGAACCTGTATAACTTTTTGGAACTATTAATACAGGACGGTGCTATCAATATAGATCTCGAAGACGAGATTCTACAGGGAAGCCTGATCACCCATGGCGGCGAGATTCTCCATGCCGGCATTAAAGAACAGCTAGAAGGAGTATCCTCATGATCGAAGGTCTCGCCGCTATCTACATCTTCATGCTTGCCGGTTTCACTGGCTATGAAATCATTAGCAAGGTGCCTGTAATTCTGCACACGCCTCTCATGTCTGGCTCCAATTTTGTTCACGGCATCGTCCTGGTTGGCGCGATGGTCGCACTGGGCATAGCAGAGACTCCTACAGAGCAAGTAATTGGCTTTATCGCCGTCTTACTGGGGGCTGGTAACGCGGTGGGTGGCTATGTGGTCACCGAACGCATGCTGGAGATGTTTAAACCCAGCGAAAACAAAAACAATGGCGAGGGCTCTTAGATGGAAACTCTAATCCAGGCAGCCTATCTAATAGCGGCTGCCCTATTCATTCTAGGCCTAAAGCAAATGAGTTCTCCGGTTACCGCCAGGCGCGGCATACTCTGGGCCGGTGCCGGCATGGTACTGGCGACACTGTCCACTTTCATGGCTCCGCAGATACTCGACAGCGATCAGGTCAGCACCAATATTATCCTCATTCTTATCGCAATTGCCCTCGGTGGTGGCTACGCCTGGTATAGCGGCAAGAAAGTCGCGATGACCGACATGCCACAGATGATCGCCATGTATAACGGCATGGGTGGTGGCGCAGCTGCTGCAATTGCCGCCGTGGAACTATTGAAGGCCAGTAACGAAGCGGCTCACGATGTCACTGGCACAGCGACCGTTGCCGATATGCTTGGCGCCGACGTGGCCATCCTCGGTATTCTGGGGGCAATTATTGGCACTATCTCGTTTAGCGGAAGCATCATCGCCTGGGCCAAACTCGATGGCCGCCTGAACCGCAGCAAGCTGCTACCGATGCAGCATATGATCAACGCCCTACTCGCCGTGGTGACCGTAGGCTTTGCTGCTGCAATTTACTTCACCAATAGCATCGATACGATCATCGTGTTCTATGTTCTCGCTCTGGTGTTAGGTATTTTTATCACAGTGCCAGTCGGTGGCGCAGATATGCCCGTCATCATCTCACTTTTTAATGCCCTAACCGGACTCGCTGTGGGTTTTGAAGGCTACGTGCTGGGCAATGCGGCAATGATTATCGCCGGTATCGTAGTTGGCTCGGCCGGCTCCTTGCTCACACAGCTGATGGCGAAGGCGATGAACCGTTCGGTTGCGAATGTATTCTTCGCCGGCGTCGGAACAGACGCAGCTGCAGCTAGCGGCGACGGTACCGAAGGCGTCATGAAAGAGATTCAGGCGCAGGACGCAGGCATTCTTATGGCTTTCGCCAGCCAGGTTGTCATCATCCCTGGTTACGGCATGGCGGTCGCCCAGGCCCAGCATAAAATTTGGGAGCTCACACAAATCCTGACGGAAAAAGGCGTCAGCGTGAAATTCGCAATTCACCCTGTGGCCGGTCGCATGCCGGGGCACATGAATGTACTGCTCGCAGAGGCGGGCGTACCCTATGACATGATTTATGACATGGAAGACATAAATGCAGACTTCAAGAACACGACCGTAGCTTTGGTAATCGGCGCGAACGATGTCGTTAACCCCTCGGCTAAAACCGATAGCAGCAGCCCCTTGTTCGGCATGCCGATTCTCGATGCTATCGATTCGGACAATGTTATCGTTATTAAGCGCGGACGCGGCACCGGGTTCTCTGGAGTAGAAAACCCACTGTTCTTTGCCGACAATACGAAGATGTTGTTCGGAGACGGTCAGAAGGCAGCGTCAGAACTGATACAAGCCGCAAAAGAACTCTAGAACACTTGAGATTCTCTAGCCTTTGATCAAGTCAGAAAAAAAAGATCCCCAATCATCAGGCCCCTTTCCAAGAGCGGGCCTGATGCGTCGTATGGCAGCGCTGCTCTACGACGGCTTCCTGGTAGCGGCGATCTGGATGGTGCTTGGCTTCGCCCTGCAGTTATTCGTCGGACCCGAATCCAATCAGCTAGTCGATGGCGTGGTACAAACCGACCCCGTCCTGGACGCTGTCCTGTTCGCACTGATGATACTTAGCAGCAGCAGTTTCTATATCTGGTTCTGGAGCAGAAGCGGTCAGACTCTGGGCATGATCGCCTGGCGCATAAAAGTCGAATCCCTGGACGGCGGCAGAATCAATCTCAAACAGGGCCTGATACGCTTCTTCGCGGCCTGGCCTGCATTCTTCCTCTTTGGCCTGGGCTACCTCTCACTCTATCTGGATGCCAATGGCGATGCCATTCACGACAAGATGTCCCAGACCAAGGTTGTTCTCCTACCCAAGTCGCACCGGCCCTTCGATTGAAGCCGCCTTCCAGCACGGTGGGTATTTTCCCCTGAACTGCCTATTTACTTTCATGATTCGCGATTACGGCAGGAATTTTTCCTCATAATCTGCAAAGCTTTCCATGTCGCTAACCATAGGGTCTAGAACTAAGTAAGCATTCACCAATAAATTGTTGTCCTTTTGTGTCCATTGGCCCGGGAGATTCGATGGTATTTTAGTGTGACGATTTGCTGAATTGGCGATTAGCGAACGCGCCGCATCAAGGTGAGGCCCAGCGCGGCACAGAGAAGAATTGGCGTCAGCACTGCAAGCAACGGGCTAAACCCATAGAGCAAACTCGCTGGCTCCATTAGGCGCTGTATGATCGTAAATCCCAAGCCAATACCCATCGCGACAAAAACCCTGAAACCCATGGTCGATTCGCGCAGCGGTCCGAAGACAAAAGAGATTGCCAGAATTACCAGCACGAGAGTCGCAACTGGTTGCAAGAGTTTTTTCCAGAAGGCAAGGTGATACGTTGCCGCATTCAGACCCTCGGATTTGAAGAACTGCGCAAATCTATACAGCCCCGTTATCGATTGGCGGTCTGGCTCTATAAGTAACACCGAGAGCAACTCGGGAGAGAGATCGACCAGCCATTCCTCCTGCAAATACTCTTGCGCTATGATCGAGCCAGGAGTGAAGCTACTCTGCTTAACATTACTCAACTGCCAATAGCTTGAGTCTTCGTTATCCACATAGCGGGCAGACTCCGCAAAACTATTAGCTACGATAGTACGATTGCCGCCTATCTCATAACGCGTTACGCCATAAAGCAATTCGCCACCTGGCGCGATGGCATTGATATGAATATATTCGTCGCCTACCTTGCGCCATGTCCCCTGCTCCGAGCTAATTGATTCATTCGCACTCTGCTGAACCGCCTTATTACTCTGCGCCAATTGCTCGAGGGGAGGTGCAATATATTCGCCTAGTAACAGGCTAAATAGCATGATCAAGCTGGTTGGCTTCAGCACAGACCAGACTATCCGCCAAACGCTGACGCCGGCAGCCTGCATTACCACCAGCTCATTATTAGAGGCTAAGATGCCTAGCCCGATCAAGGCGCCGCCCAGAGCGATAAAGGGCAGTAGTTCATAAATTCTGGTAGGCAGGGTAAAGGCTATGAAAGCCAGCGCATTTATCATCGAATAGTATTCATCGGTATCGCCAATCTCATCCGCCAAGGCAAATACCACATCGACCGAGCTAATGAGCATTACTACAACAAGCATTGCCAGTAGCACGGTATTGCGAATATGTTTGTCGATCTTCACCATGACGAGGCTCTACGCTCTCCTGCGCTGCTGATTGTTTGATGTCATTTAGACGTACCCAAGGTAAATAGNCTTCCAACATTGGGAAAGCGGTAACAAACAAACGCAACACTAATAAATAGCGCATGTACCCACCACATTCCCAAAAAGGCAGGAATACTCTCTTGCGCAATCATGTCCTTACTGAATTGCAGCAGCACGAAGTATGCCGCATACAGTAGCGCCGCTGGCACCAGCTTGCTATAGCGTCCCTGCCTCGGGTCAACCTTGCTAAGCGGCACGGCAATGAGAGTAATTATGGGGATAAGCAGCACTATCGATATTCGCCACTGAAGCTCCGCTTTGTGCTCGGGCAGGCTCGAACCGACTAACGCGATGGTAGTCAGATACTGCTCCTCAAGTACGGGCTCTATACTAGCCGTGTCGGGAAGGAGAATAGACTGCACATCGAACTGGCCAATGTTAAATTCTAAAGCGCCAGGAGTCCCATCATATTGTAAAACATTCTCCAAACGCATAAAGCGCGCGCCACTCGCCCCATCGATCTCTGGTCGCGCCGATTCTGCGACTATTATTCTGGGACTGCTTCTCCCGGACTCATCGGCTACACCACTTACCGCAACAAAAACATTCTGCAGCTGTCGTTCACCCGAAGCTGAAGAATCAATACGCTCTGCATAGGTCACTCGATTGCCTTCGCCAAAACTTTGAAATTGCCCGGCGACTATGAGATCCAGCTCGGTTAGCTGATCCGCACTCTGCTTTAGTTGTTCCGTATTGCGCATGCCCCAAGGCGCCACCTGCAGACTGAGTATCGCCACCACGACTAGCACGATAGATGACGTGCCCATAGTGACCAGAAGCAGCCGCCGCTGACTAAATCCGCTACCGATGAGGATCACCATCTCATTCTCTGCGTACATACGGCCATAGGCCAACAGAATTCCCAGGAACAGCGAGAGCGGGAGAATAACTAACAGAAAGTCGGGCAGGCGGTAGAACATTAATAGAAACAAGGTATCCGACGCCAACTCTCCGGCGACAGCCTGGGAAAGATACTGAATAAAACGGCTGGTTAGCGCCACCACCAATAGAATTAGAGTGACAGCCGCCATGACCTGCAGAATTTGCTTACTAAGGTAGCGGAATATGATCAAACCGGGGCTGCATCCGTGTCTTGAAGGAGGCAACAGTTTACTCGAAAAGACGCGGTAAAGTCAGGTAGGGAGCGCCGAATCAAGCGACCTGCGATTCCTGTTGCCCGAGAAGAGCCTTGAAGGCGAGTGGCACCTCAATTATCTGATGTTTATCGAAATCGAAGAACACGACTCCCATCTTGCCATTGCAGACAACCGTTTCGAGCGCACTGTTGGTTACCTGGAGGCCAATGTCGAAGCCATAGCGATTAAAACCACTGACACCCACATCGATGACTAGCATGTCATTGGCGAAGGATTCTGAGCGGTATTCAACCGCCAGGTCGGTCACTACCATGCCGAGGCCGAAGATATTTCCCTCGGTGAAACCCAGACTCGCTAAAAATTGCAGTCTTGCCTCATGCAAAATTTTCACCATAGCAATACTATCGAGGTGTTTTGCATAGTTCACATCACTAATACCAACACGACGTTCCATGCTGAACAAAAATTGATCAGGTTGGGCTACCTTGACTCTAGGCATGACTACTCCTTTACACGTTGCTACACCAATCACTACTGAGACAGGCATGTGTCAATTTGGTTCAAGATTTTAGTCAATTTATCTAAAAAAAGTGAAGCTTTTTACGGTAGATCTTGATCTTATTTTTTTTGCAGACACGCCATTGTTGCTTAAGTGTCTGAATATCTTTAGGATTATCGATCCACAGAATTCAAGCCGAATTATCGGCCCTAGCAGGGGTTCATCCAAACATGAAGTATTCAATAAAAGCAGCTGCCGTTGACACTATTAATGCCGACTGCATCGCGGTCGTAGTCTGGAACAAGGGCAGCTTAAGCGAAGAAGCGCAACTAGCTGACAAGGCCAGCAATAAGGGAATCAGCAAAATTGTCCGTTCAGAAGATTTCACCGGAAAACTGGGCGAGACACAAATCATCCACAATCCAGTGGGTTTGAAAAGTAAACGTCTGCTGCTGCTCGGTGGCGGCGAAAACAAGAAACTGAATAGCAAGAACGCCGCCAAGATGCTCTGCGCTGGGCTTAAGGCTATCTTTAAATCGAACGCCACTAGCGCCCACTTTGCCCTGACCAGTATAGAGGTCAAAGGCGAATCGACTAGCTGGCTGAGTCAGCGACTCGCCCAAGAAGCAGAGTGCGAAAGCTACAAATACGATAAGACTAAAAGCAAGAAGAGCAAGGCCGTCAGCACCAAGCTGATTAGCATCTCTGGCGCTAAGACGGCTCGCAAAAAATCTCTGGAAACCGCCATGAAGAGTGGCGCAGCCATCGGTACCGGCATCAATCGCGCACGCCACCTGGGCAATCTGCCCGGCAATATCTGCACCCCAAGCTATCTTGCCAGCGAGGCCGTCGCTCTGGGCAAGAAGCACGCCTCTCTCACGGTGAAAATTCTCAGCGAGAAGCAGATGGCACGCCTGAAAATGGGCTCCTTGCTATCTGTTTCGGCAGGCTCTGCCGAGGAAGCTAAGCTGATCGTAATGGAATACAAAGGCGCGAAGGCCGACAGCAAGCCCCACGTCTTGGTCGGCAAAGGTGTCACCTTCGACACCGGTGGCATTAGTCTAAAAGCTGGCGCAGCGATGGACGAAATGAAGTTCGATATGTGCGGCGCGGCGAGTGTTATTGGCACCATGGCCACAGTCGCTCAGTTGAAGCTCCCGATCAACATAGTCGGCCTGGTAGGTGCTGTAGAGAATATGCCGAGCAGCACGGCGACCAAGCCTGGCGACATAGTTACCAGCATGGCCGGTAAGACTATTGAAGTCCTCAATACAGACGCCGAAGGCCGTCTCGTACTCTGTGATGTACTTACGTATGCAGAACGCTACAAGCCTCGCAGTGTTATCGATATCGCCACACTAACCGGTGCCGCCGTTGCCACGTTCGGCTCACATGTGAGCGCCCTTCTCAGCAACGATGACAAATTGGCAGCATCCCTGATCCAATGCGGACAGAACAGCCTGGACCGCGTCTGGCAGTTACCACTGTGGGAGGAATATCAGCCCCTGCTCGATAGTAACTTCGCCGACATAGCGAATATTGGCGGGCCTAGGGCAGGAACTATCACCGCCGCCTGCTTTCTCTCCAGATTCGCGGAGAAGTTCAAGTGGGCTCATCTGGACATCGCAGGCAGTGCCTGGAATTCTGGCGCTCAGAAAGGTGCCACCGGTCGTCCCGTGGCTCTTCTAGTTGAATACCTGAGCCAGCAGAAGGCCTAGCACAGCAGACCATGACTCAGGTTAATTTTTATACGCTACCGAGCCCCGAACTGCAGTCTCGTCTGCAGTTCGTCTGCCGGCTAACCGAGAAAGCCTACTCGTTAGGGCATCGCATCCATATACTCACCGACTCACAGCAGCAGTCTAAGGCACTGGATGACATGCTCTGGCAATATTCCGCGAGCAGCTTCCTGCCCCATTGTTCACTGGATAGCGGCGGCGACAATGGAGAACCGGTAACTTTGGGCACCGAATTGGCAGCCGCCACACATGCCGATGTGCTGATTAATCTTAGCACGCAGCCCTGTGCTAGCGAGGGTCAGTTCAGCCGCATAAACGAAGTTATTAGCGCCGACAACGAGAGCCTGGAACAGGGCCGTGTCCGCTATCGCTTCTATAAAGAAAAAGCGATGCGAATCGAGACCTTCAAGCTCTGAGCCTAAGATTTTCCGCTGAAACTTTTTCAAACTGCATCGCCGGTGTAAATCCGCGGTAGCGCGGTTCTTTCCAGCGAACAATCAAGACCGAGGGTCCGTGAGCAGGGAAGATCCGCGCTACCGCGGACGAAGAGATATCTTGTGCTCAATGCCGTTAGATTCAGCAAATTCCCGCCTGATCATGTATACTTGCGCCTTTTTTAAGCATGGCAACTCTACATCAGTATGGACAAGACCTACCAACCAAAACAGCTGGAAAATCAGTGGTATAAGACTTGGGAAGAGCGCGGCTATTTCGCTCCCCAAGGAGACGGCGACCCCTATTGCATCGTCATCCCTCCGCCCAATGTAACTGGCCGACTCCATATGGGCCACGGATTTCAAAATGCCATCATGGATGCCCTCATCCGTTACCATCGAATGCTTGGTCGTTCAGCACTATGGCAAGTTGGAACCGATCATGCCGGTATCGCTACACAAATGGTCGTCGAAAGACAGCTCAATGCAGCAGGTAGCTCGCGAGCGGAGCTTGGCCGCGAGGAATTTGTAAAGAAGGTATGGGATTGGAAGGAAGAATCTGGCGGTATTATCACCGAACAGATACGCCGTCTCGGCTCCTCACTGGATTGGACTCGCGAACGCTTTACCATGGACGAGCAACTCTCTTCTGTCGTGGAAAAAGTATTCATCGAGCTGTTTGATGAAGGTCTGATCTACCGAGGCAATCGTCTGGTGAATTGGGACCCTCAACTGCATACCGCCGTATCAGACTTGGAGGTGATTTCCGAAGAAGAAAATGGTTTCCTGTGGCATTTCCGCTACCCCTTAGCGGAGGACCCTAGTCGCCACATAGTTATTGCAACGACTCGCCCCGAAACCTTATTGGGCGATAGCGCAATCGCTGTTCATCCAGATGATGAGCGCTATAAAGATTTAGTCGGAAAGTTTGTGGAACTTCCTCTCTGCAACAGACAGATACCCATTATCGCGGACGACTATGCTGATCCGGAGTTTGGCACTGGCTGCGTGAAGATCACACCAGCCCATGACTTCAATGACTACGAAGTCGGCAAGCGCAATGATCTTGAGATTATTAATATCCTCACGAACAACGCCTGCATCAACGAGAATGCACCTGAAATTTATAAAGGCCTTGACCGCTTCGATGCGCGCAAGAAAATCGTCGAAGACATGGAGGCGCTGGGCTTAGTCGATAAGATCGAGCCGCATAAATTAAAAGTACCTCGAGGCGACCGCAGCGGCGTAGTTATCGAGCCCTATCTTACGCATCAATGGTATGTTGCCGTTCAATCACTAGCCGACCCGGCGATCAAAGCCGTCGAAGATGGCGACATAGAATTTGTACCCAAGAATTGGGAAAACACCTACTTCGCCTGGATGCGAAATATTCAGGATTGGTGCATTAGCCGCCAACTCTGGTGGGGACATCGCATACCAGCGTGGTATGACGACGAAGGTAAGGTATACGTAGGGAAATCTGAAGCTGAGATTCGTGCCAAGCACAATCTGGGCGATGGGATAGCACTGCGCCAGGACGAAGATGTGCTGGACACCTGGTTCTCGTCTGCGCTGTGGACCTTTTCGACACTGGGCTGGCCCAATGAGAGAGAATTCTTCGACAAGTTCCACCCAACCGATGTGCTGGTAACCGGTTTCGACATCATATTTTTCTGGGTCGCCAGAATGATAATGATGACTCTGAAATTTACCGGCGAGATTCCTTTTAAGAAGGTGTACATCACCGGTCTGGTTCGCGATGAGCAGGGACAGAAGATGTCCAAGTCGAAGGGGAATATCCTAGACCCTATCGATCTGATCGACGGCATAGAAATCGAAGAACTGGTGCAGAAGCGGACTGCCGATATGATGCAGCCGCAACTAAAGCAGAAGATTGAGAAACATACTCGAGACGCCTTCCCTGAAGGCATAACCGGCTATGGCACCGATGCGCTGCGCTTCACTTTCTATTCTCTGGCATCCACAGGCCGAGACATTAAATTCGATCTGGGGCGCACAGAAGGCTATAGAAACTTCTGTAACAAGATATGGAATGCTGCGCGCTATGTCCTCATGAATAGTGAAGAGCAAGTGCTCGTCGATGGATCCACGATCTCGACCGAACACTTCTCTATTGCCGACAAATGGATTAGCAGCCGCTTCGAACAGACCGCGAGAAGCATCGAAGAGTCCATGGTAAATTACCGATTCGATCTCGCCTCTCAGGCCTTACAAGAATTTATCTGGAACGAATACTGCGATTGGTATGTCGAACTTTCCAAGCCCGTACTATGGGACGAAGAGAACAATCCGCAGCAGGCGCAGGCTACACGCTGGATGTTGCTGAGCATCATGGAGAAGAGCCTACGCCTCCTACATCCTTTCATGCCTTATATCACCGAAGAAATATGGCAGCGCATCGCCCCGCTTCTGAACATCGAGGGTGAGAGCATAATGTTGCAGCCCTATCCTCAACCCGATGCCGGCAACGTCGACGACAATGCCGAGCTGAGCATCGAATGGATCAAAGGCATTATCATCGCCATACGAAACATTCGCGGCGAGATGGATATCTCTCCAGCGAAGGCTATCCCGGTATATCTGAACAAGGGAGATGAGAGCGACAGAGCGAGACTTAATCAGTATCACCACTATCTAGAGAAGCTGGCGAAGCTAGAATCTATTCAGTGGCTCGATGATGGGCAGGAACTACCTGCCGCTGCCACTCAACTCCACGGCAATATCGAGATCCTGGTTCCAATGGCCGGTCTAATCGATGTCGATGCAGAACGTGCACGACTAGAGAAAGAAATTGCGAAACTCGAATCCGGTATGAAGGCTGTTTCTGCGAAATTGAATAACAAGAAGTTTATGGACAATGCGCCAGACGCTGTCGTAAAAAAAGAACGCAGCAAGGCGGAGCAGATGTCCGCCGCGTTGAGCGCATTACAGGAAAAGCTGGAACAGTTGCTGGCTATGTGATCTGGACCGAGGAGAGGATTCTGGCGCCAGCGGCTTTAACTACGCAGCTCACGAGGCATGCTAAAGACGATGTTCTCCTCAACCCCCTCTAACTCTTCTGGCTCTTGATGGCAGATCTCGCGCAACCTATCTACAACTTGCAGCACCAAAACCTCAGGCGCTGATGCGCCAGCTGTAATACCAAATTTAAATTTGCCATCGAACCATTTCGGATCGATGTCATCCACACTATCGATCAGATACGATTCACAGCCCAATCTTTCTGCCAACTCTTTCAGCCTATTCGAGTTTGAACTGTTTGGAGAACCCACCACCAATAACAGCTCGCACTCCAGGGCAAGTTGTTTTACTGCATCCTGGCGATTCTGCGTGGCATAACATATATCTTTCTTGCGCGGCCCCCTAATCGAGGGAAACCTCTCGCGCAGCGCATCGATGACCTTGGATGTATCATCCATAGATAGCGTAGTCTGAGTGACATAACTCAGATTCTCCGGGTTATTCACCTGCAGCTCGTTCGCATCCTCTACCGACTCAACCAGGTAAATCTGCCCTCCGGCAGATTTGTCGTATTGACCCATGGTGCCTTCAACTTCCGGATGAAATTGATGCCCAATCAACACACACTCCCTACCGTCCTGACTAAATTTGGTAACCTCTAAATGCACCTTGGTCACTAGCGGGCAGGTTGCGTCGAATACTTTAAAGCCCTTATTCCGCGCCTCGTCTTTTACGGCTAGCGACACACCATGCGCACTAAAGATAACAATCGACGGACGCCCTCGTTCATCGGTATTAGGTATATCTTCCAACTCATCGACGAAAATGGCCCCACGCCTGCGCAAAGTATCTACAACAAATTTATTGTGTACCACCTCATGACGCACATAGATGGGAGCGCCAAATATATCCAGCGCGCGATTCACAATGTCTATCGCACGATCTACTCCCGCACAGAAGCCGCGCGGATTTGCCAGACGAATAGATGTTGTTGCGGAATCTTTAGAAACCTGAATATTCAAAATGACCTCAAGCTAGAATTACCTAGACTCTAATCTCTACGGTTTCGACATCTGCATCGATTACCGAAATTATTCGCGCAGTGAAGACGATATTCTTTCCTGCCAGAGGATGATTGAAGTCCACGACTACGGTCGATGCTGTAATTTCTGCGATCACCCCTGGCAGATCGTTGCCGCCTGCATCTTTAAAAGAAACCACCGAACCTACCTCGGTAGGAATCAAATCATCTTCCAGTAAATTCTGGAATTTGGCAACGGGAAATCGGTGTATGTTAGCCGGATTGATTTCTCCGAAAGCCTGCTCCGGAGCCAGTTTAGCCTCGATCTCATCACCCGCGCTAGAGCCCAGTATTTTCTCCTCAAAGCCAGGCAACATACTGCCATCGCCCAGACGAAAGCTCGCCGCTTTCTTGTCGAAATTACCGTCAACTAACTCTCCGCTACTCAGGGCAAGAGAGAAGTGTAGACTGACGAGAGAGCCAGCCTGTATTTTTTGCTTTGGTTCGCGAGTCATAGCTAGATCCGAAGAAAGTAGTCTGCCAGCCCTTACCAGACTCTCGTTTTACACGAAGTCTCTAGGCTCGCCTTGTCCGTCGACGTTTACGACGCAACGCTGACATAGTGTGGGGTGAGCGGCACTCTGACCAATATCCTCTGTGTGATGCCAGCAGCGCTCACACTTCTCAAAGCTGGAAGCATTGACCTGTAGCTTTACATTGTCCAGGTCTGTAGGACTCGCCGTAGAGGGCGCATCAGTCAAGGCATGCACCTTCGCACTGCTCACGATCAATGCAAATCTAAGTTCTGATTCCAGGGAGTTCAGTTGCTTGGCCAGCGCATCATCACAATAGATATCAACTTCAGCGCTCAAGCTGGCACCGACTTCCTTGGCTGCACGTTTCGCTTCCAACTCCTTGTTTACAGCTGTCTTCACTAACAAGATCTGTTGCCAGAAAACATCTGGAAACGCGTCAAGCTCAGCAAAGTCTGCAACTGAATCTGAAAAATTGGAAAGAAACACCGACTCTTCTCTAGAGCCCGGGATATTCTGCCAGATCTCATCGGCTGTAAAGCTAAGTATAGGCGCTATCAAGCGACTGAACATTTCAAGAATATTGTACAGCGCGGTTTGTGCGGAACGACGGGCGACACTGTCGGCCTGAGTCGTATACTGCCGATCTTTGATAACGTCTAGATAGAAACCACCCAACTCGACCACGCAGAAGTTATGAATCTTCTGATACACATTCAGGAAATTGTAGTTGTCATAGTGCTCGATGACTTCTTTTTGCATCTGCTGACACTGACGCGTTATCCAATAGTCTACGGCTATCATTTCCTCTGGATTAAGCTGATCCTTCTCCGGGTCGAATCCCCTCAAATTTGACAGCATGAAACGTGCAGTATTTCTAATTCGGCGATAAGAGTCGGCGACGCGCTTGAAGATCTCATCTGACACTGTCATCTCGCCACGATAATCTGTTGCAGCAACCCACAGGCGCAGAATATCGGCCCCGTATTGCTTGAATATCAAATCGGGTGCTACCGTATTTCCCAGTGACTTGGACATCTTCTTGCCATCGGCGTCAACGAAGAAACCGTGGGTCAACACTTCCTTATAGGGAGCCGTACCATTCATCGCTACCGCCGTTTTTAATGACGATTGAAACCAGCCGCGGTGTTGATCGGAGCCTTCCAGATAGAGATCGGCAGGATAGCTCAGCTCATCGCGCTCACCGATGACCGAGTAGTGACTCACACCCGAATCGAACCAGACATCGAGGGTGTCTGTGACTTTTTCATAGTCGGCCGCATCTTCGCCAAGTAATTCGTCGGCTTCCAGTTCGAACCAGGCCTCGATGCCCCGTTTTTCTATTAGCTGTGCGACCTGCTCTATCAATTCCGCAGTACGTGGATGCAGAGCCTGCGTCTCTTTGTTAACAAATAAAGTAATCGGCACACCCCAGGTACGTTGTCGTGAGATACACCAATCTGGGCTTCCCTTCAACATGAGTTCGATACGCGCCTTGCCCCAATCGGGAATCCACTTAACTCCATCAACCGCTGTTAGTGATTTACCGAGCAGATCATTTTCGCTCATGCTAATAAACCACTGTGGAGTGGCGCGGTAGATGAGTGGAGTCTTTGTACGCCAGCAATGTGCGTAGCTATGATTTATCTTATCCAGTGCAACCAGCGCCTTTACCTCGCGCAGCTTCGCGATAATGTCTTCATCAACCTTGTAGACATGGCCACCGGCGAAATCGCCTGCGGCGGACGTAAAGACGCCATTCTCGTCGACGAGATTTAGGGTACCTATGCCGTAGGCTGCGCCAACATTAAAATCATCTACACCGTGATCGGGAGCAGTATGCACGGCCCCGGTACCCGCTTCGGTAGTGACATGCTCACCCAATATCAGTGGCACCAGCCTGTCTACGAAAGGGTGCAGTAGAATCTGTTTTTCCAGTTGCGAGCCTGTCGCCTCGGCGACAATCTCAAATGACTCGCAGTTGTAGCGACTCATGATTCTCTCGACCATGTCCGTTGCTACCACTATTAGCTCAGAACCTTGATCCAACTCGCAGCGTACCAGGGCATAGCTCAGCTCTCCGTGCAGACAGACCGCCTGATTCGAGGGCAGTGTCCAAGGCGTAGTTGTCCATATAACGACAGAGACAGGCTCATCGGCAGCGACCGTGGCAGAAAACAGCCCTAGAAATGTATCTCTATCTTGTGGCGTGAAACGCACATCTATCGCGAAGGAATCCTTATCCTGATATTCGACTTCAGCCTCCGCCAGGGCCGAGGCTCCGACCACACTCCAGTAGACCGGCTTATAGCCTTTTACCAGGTGGCCATTTTCAATAATTTTTCCCAATGAACGCACGATATCGGCCTCTGTCTCGAAGACCATCGTCAGATAAGGGTTTCCCCAATCGCCCAATACACCCAAGCGAATAAAACCGTTACGCTGGATATCAACCTGCTTCGCCGCATATTCCCGGCAGGCTTTACGAAACTCGGCGTGGGAGATTTTCTGGCCGGCTTTCCCCTTCTTCTTCTCTACATTGTGCTCAATAGGCAAGCCATGGCAGTCCCAACCCGGAATATACGGCGCGTCAAAGCCGTTCAGAGATTTTGCCTTGACGACGAAGTCTTTCAGCGACTTGTTGATCGCATGACCAAGGTGCAGCTCCCCATTCGCGTAAGGAGGACCATCATGCAAGATGAATTTCGGCTTACCACTATTCTTTTCGGCTATGCGCTTGTAGAGATCCAGCTTCTGCCATTGCTGCAAAATACCGGGTTCCCGCTGCGCCAGATTGGCCTTCATAGGAAACTCGGTATGCGGTAGGTTTAATGTATCTTTATAATCACTCATAGCTAGATCTATACGTTGTCTTAGTGGCTTCTGTAATGTATCTGTTAGTAGCTAAATATTCTTAGTTAGTAACACCAAAAATTTCTCTCACCTGCTCCACATCGGCACTTATCTGACTTTTTAGCTCATCGAGGCCAGAGAACTTAAGCTCCTCGCGGATTTTCTGTCTAAAGATGACCTCGATCGTCTTGCCGTAGAGATCCTCATTAAAATCGAGAATATGAGCCTCCAACAATGCCTCGCCCGATTCGGTTACTGTAGGCCGGTAGCCGATGTTAACCGCTGCGGGCCGATAATGATCCACCAGGCGCACTTCGCAGGCATAAACTCCATGCAGGGGAATACGCAGACGCTGCGGATTGATATTGCAGGTTGGGAAACCCAGATCGGCCCCTAACTGAGCACCTTGCACTACCTCACCCTTAATTGAATACGGTCTACCCAGCAACTGCTCTACGAGAGTGAAATCTGCATTTGCCAACTGTTCGCGGATAAAAGTACTGCTAATTCGATGACCATTACGTTCGTAGGCCGCAGTTTCGACTACTTCGAAGCCAAACTGCTCGCCAGCTTCTTGCAGTAGCGAAAAATCGCCCTTGCGCTGATGACCAAATCTGAAATCATTACCCACGATAAAGCTTTTCACCCCTAGCCCTTTGACGAGGATATCCGCTATATAGGCTTGTGCACTCAACTCGCTGAGCGCCTTATCAAACTTCAGCAAAAATACGAAGTCGATGCCGAAGCTTTCCAGTAGCTCCAGCTTTTCCTTCAATATCGTCAATCTTGCCGGGCAGCTACGCGCATCGCTGGCAAAAAATTCCTCGGGGTGCGGTTCAACCACGATGACCAGTGAGGGCAAGTCGAATTGCTCAGCCTTCTGATTTAGCTGATCCAGAATAAGCTGGTGGCCCAAGTGCACACCATCAAATTTGCCAATGGTGGCTACACAGCTTTCCTGAAGCTGAGAGAAGCGGTTAGAGTCTTCGAAGATTATCATTGGCAGAGGCTACTACTCGGAAAAGCGCGGAATTATACTCCTTTATACCCAAACTTTGCAGATTTATGGACAAATCTATCTCGTGCACTGGGCTGCGGGGCAGTCTAGACCCCTGCATCGGTGCTCGAGGCAGGCTTTCCCTGTTTCAGGCCTGCTAGGCCTTTCCTGAAGAGAACGCGAGCCAACACCAGCAGGCAGATGATAAGCACGCCCTGCCCCACCAGCGTATTGACCACAGAAATAGTCTCTGGGCGGGACGAGATGAAGATCAGATTAACCAGCGTAGCTATGGCTGCCAGTGAAACTATAGCTGACCCGAATAATTGGATGATGGCGATAAATTTGTTCATCTATTTGTCTCTAGATAGCCCCTAAAAAGTCACTAGGCAGTATCTTGTAGTTTGTGAAAGTTCATGAATTGTTCATGGCCATCGGCGCCAAGAAACCGGCTTAGCGTCTTCGCATCAGTCTTGCGAGCATCGACGATAATAAGACCCTCGAGAGAGTCATTAAAATTTGGGTGTATGTTAAAACAAACCAGCTTACCGTTCACCGAGAGATAATGCCTCAACAAAACCGGAACAGCCTTCCCGGGATCACAGCGTCCAATTAATTTCCCCAACATCTTCACATTAGACAATTCCGCTAGCATCTCATTAGTCCAGACACGGTTCATGATCTTATGCGGTGTTATTGGTTTGACGAGTTGATCGTATTCACTTGCCTTGAAATTAGTCAACATAGTATCGGCGATAAGTGCGCGCGCAAGATCACTATACTCCCTCGATATACTCACAGACCCGAACAAAGTGTGATACCTGGGTCTTTCTACCAGGATTCTGCCGATCCCACGCCACAGCAAATTAAGCGATACTGGCTTTTTCTGATAATCAGGATGAATAAAACTCCGCCCCATCTCGATTGCCGAACCCAGCTGATTGATGAAGGCTTCATCGTATTTATACAGAGAACGACTATACAACCCCTTAACACCATGAGCGGCAACTATCTCATCCACGAGCCCTACCCTGTAGGCTCCTGCAATCCTAAGAGCTGTCTTATCCCAGAGAAATAGATGCAGATAATGCGGATCGAATTCATCAGAATCTTTGGACAGTCCCGTACCCTCGCCCACGGAGCGAAACGTCACCTCTCTCGCGATCGCGATCTGCTCCATGATGAGCCCCAGGCTTTCGAATGGCGCACAGTAGACGTCAAATTCCTCGTGTTCGATTAGCCGAAATTGTTCGAGGCTCTCAATCGTTTTAAGCAATTCATGGGGGCCGATAGTCGAGCTGCCATCCACTACAGACTGCTGCTTCGGGTCGGTCGACCGCAGCGGCTCTCGCACCAAGGCATTGGTGCTTATTCGCAGATAATCGGTGATCACTCTGGGACTTTGCAGAAGCCTGAGCTCAGCCGCAGGAATCGGTCGACCGAAGCACAGCGGCAAATTAAACCCCTGCTTATTGGCCAATTGGCGCGGCAGCAGAGCCGTCCGCAATCGAGGATGGACCATGCCCGCAGCATAGAATAAGCGGCTGTTAGTTCCCCCCACATGAACAGGCAAACAGGTGGCCTGATAACGCTTCAATAGCTGTCCGGCCAAGCGGTTCCATGTGCGATCCTGAATCCTGCGATGACTGTGTTCATAGGCTGACACCATACCCGCCGGAAAAATCAACACCGCTCCATCGTTTTTCAGATGCTTGTGGACCTGCTTTATACTCGCCACATTCCCAGCAGCCGCATCGCTAGACAAGACATCCACACCGATAAAAATATCGGCCAGTTCCGGTATTCTGCGCAGCAATTCATTAGTCAGGACCTTGAGGTCGGGGCGAATATCCGCAATCACCTTCGCTATCGCCACGCCTTCCAAACCGCCGAGAGGATGATTCGCCACGATAAGCACCGGGCCCGTCCGTGGCAGCTCATCAAGGACTGCACCGTTGATAAGCTCCAGACTTACAACTAGGGCGTCGAGGGTATATTGAAGAAACTCGTGGGGCGTGCAGTCCTGAGGCCGCGCATCATATATTGCACCAAGCTGGTCTAATCCAAGCGCTTTCTCGAGAACCGCAGACAGGATTCGTGGCTTAAAGGGCAGTCGGCAGGGATTAGTCATTTTGAGGATACTGCTTCACTAGATTATTTTCAAAGCGCCAGGCTCGGTAGAGAGCCATCAGGCCTGGGGGCTTGTTGCCCCTCTTGCGGCTAACATGACCAAGTTTAAACAGCGTATGGTATTGCTGCAACAGGGTTCTCACCGCCTTGCTCAGACCTGCGTTTCTATCCCAAATATTAATGGATTCAGAGCTTGCTCCATTAATCTCTATAATATCGAAATCCCCCCCTGCACTGAGATTCTTTATATTTTTAAACTTCACATCCAGACGTCCGTAATAGAAACCCGGAATATCGGAAAATATCTTATCCAGTGCTTCCGACAGCCCCTGGTCGATTAATTCCTCGGCATCACGGAACACAGCGCCGCGGCAATGACTGGCTGAAAATACTAATCTATAGGGCTCTCCCCGCGGAATAACGTCATTCCAACGCGCGCTGTGTCTAGTCTCGTAGAGATGCAGCAGCTCGCCCGCACGGGGATCATCGGCAACGAGCTCTCTTAGCTGCTTCGCACCATCGCCCACTACATAGGGGGTGTACTTCAACGTAAGGGACGTGACTTGCCCTCGCGCCTGCTCGGGGTTACGCACATAGAATACGCCAGCCTCGGCATCCCACTGACTCAACTTCTGAAACTGAATACAGCCACCTACGGGAAAGCCACTCAGGTAGGCCCGCAAGTCCTTCTCATTGGCGAGTAACTTTACCCCCGCGCCGCGACACCCAATATTAGGTTTACCGACTACGGGATAACCCAATCCGGCCGCGATCAATGACTCTCTGGCGGTTGCTAACTGCTCCTCAATCGGAGTCTCGTCCACATCGATGAGTATCCACGAAAGTATCCATTGCCGCGCATGTTCCCCAGCCAGATCGAACACCGCCGACTTCGACACTCCTACCATTCCCGACAAGGGGACCCCAGGATTCGCGATCAGCGGAAGACTCAGGCTGCGATATCGAATAGAGAGAAGCGCCCATTGAATCGCTACCGGCACATAAATCAACCACATCGGCCAGAATTCGAAGAATGAGATTGCACGACCAGAGTTGTCGAGTGCCGGCATTCCTGCAGGCACGTAGGGGTTGGGATCTGTGTCTGATTCTTTCAAAATGTCTGGAGACTTCCTTCAATATTCGTGTAGCAGACCGGCTAGGTTCAAATTTGTTCCAACGAGCTATTGTCAGCACTGCAGCCATGGGTGCATATCTCAGGTAAGAGTATCGCATTAGCTTGGAGAACCCTCAATCACGCTAGCCTTCAGCCAATTAATTGAGGATGTAGTCACGAAGCCTTCTTTTTCAATAGTTGCCCGCAGGGGTGCCGATAACAGATACAGTAGCGAAGTTGTCTATGCCACTGCTATTATCAATTCTGGCAAGCCTTTGGAAAAACCAGCACCATGCTCGGAAAAATACTACTAACTCTTGCGGTGATCGTAATAGCCTTCTTTTTTGTTCGTCAACGGGATATGAAGAACAGAACAGACTCGGCAAGGCCCAAAACCCGCACTGCGCTTCCCAAGACTCCCGAAGCGCAGGAAGACAATACCCTGTCGGCAGATCTAAGGCTTGGCGCTTATATGTTTCTGGTACTGGTCATCGGCATAGGAATCGCTCTGTACTATTTTCAATGGCAGGACGACCATTCAATCCTGACCGTGCGCCTGCATCGCGAGGGGCAGGCGCGGCCGATTGAATATCAGATTTATAAATATCAGCTAGCTGAGCGCTCCTTTACAACACTCGATGGCATTCTAGTCACGGTAGCAAGCAGTGAACGCATGGAGGTTGAGGGTTTATAACAAACTCTCTAGGAAAAATAACATTAGCGAAAAATCCAACAAAGCGGTAACCGGGGGCGGCTTCAAGGCGATGCAGTATGTGATGTCCTGTGCGCAGAAAGTTGGCACTCGGAAATTGGCCGCAGCGGTAAGATCAAAAAACACCTGCAAGGCATGCGCCTTTGGTACCGGCGGCCAGCGCGGCGGCTTACACAATGAATACAGCAAACGAGTTGAGATATGTAACAAGAATATTCAGGCGCAAATGAGTGACATTCGTGACCCGATTCCGCCCCAGATATTCGAGCAGAATAGCATCACCGAACTCAGGGAGCTGAGTGCGAAGCAACTCGAAGATCTAGGCCGCCTCCCAGTGCCCTTGCATAAGTCTGCAGGGTCCGATCGCTATGAGGCCATCAGCTACGAGCGAGCCTATGCGCTCATTATAGAACGACTAAAACAGAGTGACTCACAGCGCAGCTTCTTTTATGCCTCTGGCAGATCATCGAATGAGGCCGCTTTTATTCTTCAATTATTCGCGCGTCTGTATGGCTGCAACCACATCAATAACTGCTCCTACTACTGCCATCAAGCCTCAGGTGTAGGCCTGGGAAATAGCATAGGCAACGGAACAGCGACCATACAATATGGCGATCTGCACAAGGCAGACTTGATATTTGTATTCGGCGCAAATCCCGCATCGAACCACCCGCGTTTCGTTAAGGTCTTGCTAGAGTGCAGACAACGAGGCGGACAGGTTGTCATAGTCAATCCGGCGCGTGAGGCCGGCCTGGTTCGTTTTGCTTCGCCCAGCAATTTCAAGTCTATGATAAGCGGCGGTGGCGAAGTTGCGTCACATTATATACAACCTCATGTGGGCAGTGACGTTGCGCTGATTAGCGGAATGGCAAAACACCTTATAGCCTCCGGCTTGGTAGATCAGCACTACATAGACTCTTACTGTGAGCACTATGATTCCTATTCCAGTTTCATAACAGGCCTAGCCTGGGATGATATAGAGAAAGATTGCGGCATCGAACGATCTCAAATCGAAGCCTTGGCCGAAATCTATGCAAAAAGCGATAGAACCGTTTTTTCCTGGGGGATGGGACTAACCCATCACCACAATGGTAGCGACAACATTGAAGCTATTGCGAGTCTCGCCCTATTGCGCGGCATGATAGGCGGCGAGGGCAAGGGGCTGTTGCCGCTGCGCGGCCATAGCAATGTCCAGGGTGTGGGCTCGATGGGAGTGACTCCCGCTCTTAAAGCCGAAGTGTTCGCTGCAATCGAAGGGGAGTTTTCGGTAAAACTGCCGAACTACTCCGGCATGGACACCCTCGCCTGCGTCCAAGCGGCCGCAAAGGGTAAGATTGACTTCGCCTTCTTGCTCGGAGGCAATCTGTTTTCAGCCAATCCAGACACGGCCTACTCAGAGCAAGCACTAAGCAGCATCCCCTTCAAAGTCATGGTCAATTCCACGCTAAATCAGACTCATCTGAACGGCGTCGACGGTGAGAATCTGGTATTGCCTATTCGAGTGCGCGACGAGGAGACACAGGCCACGACGCAGGAATCTATGTTTAATTACCTGCGTATGAGCGATGGCGGATTCGAGCGTATCGAAGCACTGCAATCGGAAGTTCAGATCATTAGCGCTATCGCCTCCGGGGTCATCGATAAAGAAATTTTGGATTTCCAGGAATTCGAACGCCACGAATCTATTCGCAAGGCAATCGCCAAGTTGATTCCCGGATTCGCCGGACTAGCAGACATTGACCAGACCAAGACCGAATTCCATATCGAGGGGCGGCATCTAGCACAGCCCAAGTTCGCGACTAAATCTGGCCGAGCGAGTTTCTGCGTGCCAACGCAGACCGAATTGAATCTCAGACCTGCCTCGGCAACGAATGACGGTCAGCGCTTCACCCTCACTTCCGTGCGCAGCGAAGGCCAGTTCAATACAATTATTTACAGCGAGGAAGACATCTACAGAAGACAGTCTCACAGGGAGGTACTATTCATCAGCGCCGAAGACCTAGACGCACTGGAATTAACAGCTGAAGACAAGGTCGATGTGGTGAACGATACCGGCGCAATGAGGGGGCTGAGCATTGCGGTCTATGATATTAAGCCTGGAAATGTGATGTGCTACTTTCCAGAGGCCAACGTACTCGTTCCTCAATCTGTCGACCAGAGAAGTCGAACGCCCGCGTTTAAATCAGTATCCGTAGCGATTCTCAAATGCACCACTGCGATTCGATAGCGCCTTAGCCAGCCTAACTTCGGTGCCTTTGGTCCGAGGCCGGTCGCAAAGCAAACTCAATCATTCGATTCAGGTCGCCATCGACATTGATCAATACCAGTTCGTCATTCCCAAGCACGAATACTGACACCGCATCCAAGGAGTCACGCTCCAGATCCATTCCAACCAAAACCCAGACCTGCTCATCTTTCTTACGTACTCTTACTATAGTTTCCCAGTGCAGGTTCTCACCGCGCGAACGTAATGTTTCCGCAAAATCCAGATCCTTGAAGTCTATTTTTTTCCCGCCTGTCGCTACGTTATAGACAGCAACTTGCAAATGATCCAAGTCAGAAATGTTGGCCTCATCGAGAGTAACTACGTTCAAGAAACCGAGCAGTCCGTTACCTATAGATAGAGCAAACTCTTTCTCCAGGCTAATCTCAGGAACCTGCTCCACTATCGAGTTGCGTGTAGATCGGAATGATTTATCGCTAAATGACATGCATGCTGTCAATTGCATTAGCACTACAAGTATTAGGATTTTTCTCATGCTCGCGATCTCATTGTCTTATCAATTCTATCTATTACTGGCCGGCAACTTCGAGATCTACAAGTTCATCAAGCTCGAAGCGACGACCCAGGGCACTAATATCATCTGTACTGATATTGCCAACGATATTGACCAGAACGGTCTCTCCAGGCTCGGCCACCATAATAGCGATGCCGTAGATAACGTCAGCATCTTCAGCTAGTCTGAAATAGATATCCACATGGTTGCCGTCTTCACGGACCCGAACCACACGCTCCCATCCTTCGCTGTCCAGATCTTCCGCCATGACCGACATAGTTGAAGCAACCTCGTCGACATCGATGTTATCGCTTTCAAAAACATTCACGGTAACTCGCAGCAGCTTGGAGATGAAATCTGCAGCCTCTTCGTCTTCGCTACGAATAAGATTCGTTATCATATTAAGCAGCGGTCCCTTTAGGCTAATCTCTACACTAGGCTCTGTTGCTGCGATTTCCGTTAGGGCCGAAAAATCCACAAACCCTGGATGATTCTGCACATCGGAGTCTGCCGCCATGACTACCGGGATTAGGCTTAGGCAGAATAAAGGCGCTAAGACATTCTTAAAAATTTTCATACAAGTACCTCGCAATTAAATATTCTGAATTCAAGTAAACTTCAATCCGTAAAGTGCAAATCTAAATAGGTCCATTGTTTAAGGGGCTGTTCTCTCTTATACCTGCCTTCTGAAACGAGGCATTTATAGAATCCTGTATAGGGCTCACCAGAAAACGATCGCCTATCATCACCTCGGTACGCTGACTTAGCCGGTTCAGGTAGTCGATGGCCACGTTCAACTCGTCCAAGGCCTGAGAAATATCTTCCGGGCTATACTGCTCGACCGACTCGCTCGCAACTAATGGCTCAACACTACCGACCGGCGATGTGATGTTAGTGCCAATCACCATGGCGACCACAGCAACAGCCGCGGCAGGGAAGCCATAACGAAAGTAGGCTGGCACAGAATTTAATAACTCCCAGACCTGCGACGAGAATGACTCTGAAGGCACGCCGTCAGCCGGCTGCATTTCGGCTGCACTTAGACGATGAATTTGCTCTAACACCGAATCGGCACACGACATCTGTGGCAATTCCAGTACAGCGTCTTGAATAGTCTGTGCATACTGAAATTCACTCGCACAACCCGAACAACCCTGAACATGAGACATGAATACGCCGCTTTGCGCCTCACTCAAATCACCGTCGAGATAACCATCTATCTGCAACTGAATAAAATAGCACTGTGATTCAGTATTACTTGGCATGACCTTTACCTTTGTCATTATTGCCCGTTAGGGCTCGCTTGTTTAACTTCCGACTTCTCGCTTAACTGATTTTCAAACAGCTGACGCAGCTGTGTATTCTCTCTTAATTTACGCCTGCCGCGATGCAGGTAAACCTTGACCTGGCTGGCACTCAACTCGAGACAGACCTGGATCTCTTCATAACTCATGCCCTGAATGTCTCGCATAATCACGATGCTGCGAAAAGGGTCTTCCAGGGACTTAATAGCTGCCTGCAGCTGATTCTTAAACCCATCTTCATCCAGGCGCCCCTCCCCGCTTTCCTGCGCAACCTGCTCCTCCACATCGGCATAGTGATCAACGTTTGCCTGCTGTGGGCGCTGTTTTCGCACATGATCGATAACCGAGTTATGGGCGACCCGCATCAACCATCCCCCAAGTTTCTCGTGATCGATCTTTTGCCAGTGCTGCCAGAGCTTGATGAACACTTCCTGGGTAACGTCCTCGGCATCTTCCTTAACCCGCAGGCTATAGTGGGCAAAGGAAAAAACCCTATGCCGGTACTGATCGATGGCCTGTTGATAAAGTGCTCGCATTTGTTAGTAAAGACGCTGGGTGTGGAAAAAAGTTACAGTAATGTATTCAGGGCCTGTCCGAAAGCCTTCTCTTTAGTAAAATCAACGGCTTAAATAGTTATTCTGTCGCATCCTACGCCGTCGCTAAAGCAATGATTGCTATACTCTCGGCCTCTCTCAATTCACCTATAACGGCTCGAACATGACTCCGCGGCGACTATTTCTGCTTATTCTCCTGATTCTTCTACCTCCCGGTATGCTATTTGCCGCGGAGCAGAATGTGGAGCTTCAGAATGGCAGCACGGTGAAGCTTTTCTTCTTTGAACCCCATAACGAAGGCGAGCCTCCCCCTCTGGCGATTTTTATCGCAGGAGGCTCAAACAATGAATTCATGGCGAAGGCGCAGTTCTGGCTTGGAAAGGAGTTCGTAGACCGCGGCTGGGCGATTGCAGTGCCCATGTCTGCCGACGGTTCGCGCTTCTCTTCAGCCGATGACTCCCCGATTGAGCAGATTATCGGACAGCTACACGCCTCCCACACACTGCAAGACTCCAAACCCTTATTGGTAGGTATGTCCAGTGGCGGCAGCGAAGCCATGGCTATTGCAGCACTAAATCCCCATGCCTACCGGGGAGTTGTAGCTACACCAGGGCGCATCAAGACCGACACGACTCTGCAGGAACTGGATAAGCTGCCCTTTTATATACGGGTGGGGGAGAAAGATGACTTCAAATGGGATCGTATACTGGAGTCGATGACTCAGCGTCTGCGTCTGGCTGGCGCAGAGGTAGATGCGGCCATCGTGCAAGATGCCAGGCATGTCTTTCAGATAGATTGGGAAAGCCTGGAGAGGTGGCTAGGAAAATTGAAGTAGCCCGAGCGCATGCTGCCTGGCCAGGCTACTGCATGGCGATGCTAGAACCTGTCTTCTTCGATCCAGTAATTTGTCACTACCCCATCTGTAAACTCGATGGACAGTGTCTCGGTGCGTTCCTCCTCAACATCCACCGAGAAGACAAGAAACAATCCAACCTCGGTATCTTTCTCCGAGCGGTTCCTGTACTTCCATATCTCGGTACCATCGGCATAGCTTAACTTAGTAATCGGGTTGCCAAACGAGGTGCTCACCCAATCTTGATTGCTTTCACCGAGCTGCAGCCTCGAAACATCAGACTCATTCCAAACCGTCTGCAGCGGACGTGAATCCGAATCGACGGTAACAAGACATCCAGTCAACACGACGCTCATTACTAGTAGTAGAGCTTTCTTAATCATTGATCATTCCCCGTTTGAATTAAAATTATTTTACAGATCCACTCTCTTCTATTGGCACTCTTGCCCGCCTCGTTCATTCGACCCATTGAGAATGCTCCCCCAAAGTGTAGAATCTCACGGCGCAAGACTGTAGACGCAGAACAAATAGAGCTTGTATAGTTTTAGACGCAACGGGACTAGAAAGGTTACAGACTCAGACATGCCATAGTAGAGAATCGTGCTGAATCCAAGCCGAACACCTATTTTGCTAGCAAGAATTAAAGAAATAGCCTGAAGTGATCGATTCTTCCTCAGTACTCGAAAGAACCAAGCCATCAATCTTTCCCAGACCCCATGAGATAAAGCATGCTTACCCGATTCAATAGCCTATTTCCCCTCTGGGCACTGCTGATTTCGCTAATCGCCTTCATTGCAAATGCTCCCTTCGCCGCATTGAGCGGAGCCATCGTCCCTTTGCTGTCTTGCGTAATGTTTATGATGGGCCTCACACTGACGAAAGAGGATGTAGCACGTATCGCTAAAGACCCTAAGCCAGTCTTGATAGGCGTGGTACTGCAGTTCTTACTAATGCCGATACTCGCCCTCACATTTTCTAAGATGCTACAGCTATCAAACCAGCTCACTATCGGCATGGTTTTGGTTGGCAGCTGTGCTGGAGGAACGGCGTCCAACGTTGTTTGCTATCTGGCCAAGGGAGATGTGGCTCTCTCTATTAGCATGACCATGGTCTCTACAATCGTAGGAGTCATAGCGACCCCCCTTCTCTGCTCTTTCTATCTCTCAGCAACGATTAGCGTAGATACCTGGGCACTGTTGCTTAGCATTGTCCAAATGGTATTTATTCCGGTAATGCTGGGGTTCACCTGTAAGTATTTTCTGGAAGGCGCAGCCCAGGTAGTGGAGCCGCTTATTCCTACTCTCTCGGTTCTACTCATTCTTCTCATCATCGCTATCGTAGTAGCACTGAATGCCGAAAGGCTGCTTGATGTAGGCCTGATCACGCTGATCGCCGTCGTTCTTCACAATATTTCAGGGCTTGCCGGGGGATTCTATGTAAGCCGCCTGTTCGGTTTGGATATAAAACAGAGCCAGACCATTGCCATCGAGGTAGGCATGCAGAATTCCGGTCTAGGAGTTGCTCTTGCCACCCAATTTTTCTCGGCGACTGCAGCGCTACCGGGCGCGCTCTTTAGTGTTTGGCACAATATCAGCGGGTCGCTGCTGGCATCGCTATGGGGCAGAAAGAGAACTTCGCTTGAATACATATTGCGAGATCAAGAAAGCAGCCCCCCTCCCGAGTAGTTGAGTTTCAATCCCCAGCGATGGAATGTTTTACTAAGTTATCCCAATTTTTATTAATACTAGTAAAATTTCTCCGCTACGCTTGACTTATTTTTTAAGGAGATTAGAATCCGCGCATTCAAATTTCTAATTTTTAAATATTTGTGAAGCAAATGAACATTCAAACAATTCTAATCAAGATGCCAGCGACTATGACCATTCCAGGTCATCAGTTCTGTTCACGCGTGGTGAAGAATTGGGAGACCTGCTTGGAGTGAATTTCTGACAAATAAACGATTAACAATCGATTTAAAGAAAAGACCTCTAAGTTCTAGAACCTAGGGGTCTTTTTTTTGCTCTAACTTTTATGAATGCTCACAGCGATGTGGGCACTGGGGAACTATTGTGCACAAAAAATTGCACAGAAACATAAACGTCATCTACGGACTCGCCTTCTTTCAAAGTTTCATGGTGATTGTTCCAGTGATCGTGCCTTTCTTCATCGCAAAGGGGCTTAGCCTCGCCGATATTTTCTACCTGCAGGCGGTTTTTGCCACTGCCATTGTAGTGTTTGAGGCGCCCTCAGGATATTTCGCAGACGTGTTTGGCCGCAAGAGCGCACTAGTGATTGGCAGCGTCATCCACGGTGCCGGTTACTTCTATCTGAATTTTGCGGACGAATTAACGAGTCTAATTATTTTTGAGATCAGCGTAGGAATCGCCGCGAGTCTTTTGTCAGGCGCAGACTTGGCCTTACTGTATGACACACAAAAAACCTTGCAAGATGAAGCCGAGATTGAGCATAGCAAAGCTATTTCTCAATTAGGTTTCTTCAGGAGCAGTTCAGAAGGATTGGGGGCCTTGCTAGGAGGCGCTTTGGCACTGTGGTCATTCGAAGTAATGGTAATCGTTCAATCGGCGGCGGCATGGATGTGCCTCATACTTGCCTTACTAATTATTGAACCACCATCCAAGAAGTCCAAAGAGGGAGTTAATCGCATCCAGATCGGAGCAGTATTACGCCACTTATTCAAGAGCGATCCTGTGCTAAGAAATGTAGTTATTGCTATTCCACTCTATAGCCTGGCAACGTTTCATGTCGCCTGGCTGATGCAACCCTACTGGGAGGCGCAGGGAATCTCTCTAGCGATGTTTGGTCTGCTCTGGTTCTCACAAAGTATTGTGGTAGCCGTAGCTGCTCGGTTTGGATTTGTAATTGAGCGCCGCTATGGCCCGATTAGTTCACTAGTACTGATGGGCCTATTACCCATAGTCGGTCATTTCGGTATGGCATGGGCGCAAGGCTGGCAGGGGATATTCATAGGTTTGCTTCTGTTTGCCTGCAGAGGACTGAACCAAGTCATTCTGGTGAATGCAATGAACCGACGCATACCGAGTGAATTTAGGGCCACAGCAAATTC
>JGI20151J14362_10000295_pt1 | contig 37357 bp, 38 predicted proteins | sample COG_01_FD_14362 | JGI IMG/M metagenome (IMG submission 14362)
GTATATTCAGGCACTTCAAAAGAAACTGCTACATGAGATTGAGCGGCAAGATTATATATTTCTGTTGGTTTAATTTTCTTTATTAAACTTGAAACTGATATTGCATCAGTAACATCTCCATAGTGCAAAAAAAAATTTCTTTTTTTTTCATATGGGTCTTGATAAATATGATCTATTCTAGTTGTATTAAGAGAGGAAGATCTTCTTTTAACACCATGAACAAGATATCCTTTATTTATTAAAAAAGAAGATAAATAAGAACCGTCTTGACCCGTAACTCCAAAAATTAATGCAATTTTTTTTTTCATCAAAATTTAACCATTTAAATTGATAGCATAACTTTAAATATAATACCAAGAAATAAACATAACATTAAAATATTATTATTTATTTTAAATTAAAACTTTTTGTATATTTGTATTTAAAAAGTTTTAAATATATTAAATTATAAAACATAATATTAAATACAATTAAAGATATTTGAATTTTTGAGTTACTAATAAAATTCAAGGCAATTAACATAATTAAAAAATTATAAGTATTAATTATTTGACTTGTAAAGATGTTAGATTGGAAAGATGTAAGTCTATATCTTTTGTTTATGAAAAAATAAATCAATTGATGCGCATGCTTAGCATCTGGGTACATTGCTGATTTTTTTAAAATATTTTTTCTAAAAATTGAAAATAAATTTTCATAACTAGGATACCAAAGTAATAAAATTATGAAAAAAGGTGAGAGTCCTGGATTCCATTTATAAATATTAATTAATAATATTGAAAAAATAAATCCTATTAAATATGCACCAGAGTCACCTAAAAAAAACTTATTTTTTAGATTTATTATAAAGGCAAACAATAAAACAATGAATAAATATAAAATTGATATATTTTCTATACTTATTAAATCACTAAGTTTTAAGTAATAAATAATAGAGGTTATTAAAAGATAATATCCAATACATAGCGTATTCATTCCATCAATAAAATTTGAACCATTTATAATAATTAAAATACAAAAAGTGACAAAAAAATAATTTATATAATTATTCCTTAAAATCATATCTAAAAAATCAATTCTAGTATCACTTAATTGAACATCATTATAAACTATGTAAAATAAAATAAAAAAAATTTGTAACAATAATTTTTTTTTTGCAGACCTTATTAGTTTAAGGTCAGATAAAATTCCCAATATAAGTATTGTTAGTGAAAAAAATATGAAAGAATAAATTCCATCATAATAAAAAAAAAATCCTAAAAAAATAAACACACCACCAGTTAAAGGTACAGAAGATTTTGAAGAAAATTTTTGATGAAGATCACCTGTTTCATTTATTAGTATATTCTTTTTTAATAAAAATTTATTAATAAATAATATAAAAATTAATAATGTTGATAAATAAATAAAAATCATTTTAATTTTTAAGAATAAAGTTAATAGAAAGAATTACCAAGCAGTATAAAGATTTTAATTTACCATATTTTAAATAGATCCTGTAAACTTTGTATCCATCTATAATTTTTTGAATAGTTGAAGAAGATAGCGAGTTCTTACTTTTCCTCCAACTTGATAAATTTTCCTGGATGCTTCTCATTTCAATCTTATCTTTGGCTAACATTAACCACAGAACGTAGTCTTCTTTAGTTTTAAGATTTGCAAATCTATACTCAGCATTTTTAAAAATATCATTTCTAACCATAACTGTAGATAAACCAATATCACAAGAATTTCTAAGTTTTTTAAAATCCACATAACTCGGTGCTTTCTTGGATTTGATAAAGTTATTATTTTCATCAATTATATCATAGCTTGAAAAACTAAATGTAAAATTTAAACGTTTCATAAATTCTAGTTGAAGTTCAATTTTATTATTTCTCCATAAATCATCACAATCACAAAAAGCAATATATTCCCCATTAGAAAGTTCCAAGCCTCTATTTCGAGATAGCCCTGCACCCAGATTATTCTCATTATGCACCAACCTTATACGGTTATCCAACCTGGAAAATTTACTTATGAAATTCTTATTTTCAGAATCATCATTAATTAAGATTATTTCAAAATTTTGATATGTTTGATTTAATATAGATTTAATAGATTGTTCTAAATAAAGCTCTTTTTTATAATAGGGCATTATTATACTTACTAGAGACATGTTTTACTTAGCAATTAATGTTGTGCTCTCTCCATCTGAAATGGATGAGATATATTTATAAATATTTTTAATTCTTTTTAAATTATTTCTTAATACTTTTTTATTTTTGCTTTTAAACTTAGAAAGAAAGAAAAAGATTGTTTTAGCAAATAAGATTTTATGTTTAGTTTTCATTTATTAATACTTTATTTAAATTTAGATAATGTCTAAACAATGAATATTTTAATGTATTTCTTTTTGCATTTATCCTCATTTTATCTAAATTTTGCTTTTCTGTACCAAATTTTTCTATCATTTTTTTTAATTCATTTTTTTTATTACTTTTAAATAAATATCCTGCATTACCATTTGAAAGGAACTCTTTAGGGCCATTTGGACAATCGCTTGAAATAATAAATAAATTACAAAAAGCTGCTTCTACAATTACAAAACCAACCTCCTCCCATAAAGATGATAAAATAAGAGCTTTAGCTTTTTTCATAAATGGATAAACATTTGTTGTTTGATTTAATATAAAAATATTATCTGTAGCGTTATTGAACTTAATTAATTCTATAAGTTTATTTTTTTCTTCACCATCACCAATAATTAACAATACAGCGTTTTTTTTTATCTTTAGATATTCAACAAATTCATTTATCAGATATTGATAATTTTTTTGCTTAGTAAGTCTGCCGACTGCTAAAAAATAATCTTTATAATTTTCAACTTTATCTAATAAAATTTTATTTTTATTTTGAATCTTATATATAAAATCTGAGATATTTATAATTGGGTCTTGAAGATAACAAACTTTCTCCACTTCAAAAATATTTTGGTTTTTTAAATCATTTAGCAAATCATTGGTTGGACATGTAATTTGAAAAATTTTTTTTGAAGAAATTTTCCATAAAAATTTCCTTAAAAAATTTAATTTAGGGTAACCAGAAATTCTTAAAATAAATTTTGTTTTAAGGTTAAAAAAATAATTAAGTATTAATGGCAAAGATGTAAGTAAGTGTATTATGATAAAGTTTGGTTTATCATTTTTTAATACTTTTAAGAGTGGAATAAATGAAAACAAAATTATTATTAAATATGATATCCTACTTTTGATAAAGCCTTTTTTAGGTAAATAAGAAAAAAACTTAAATTTAAATTCAATTAAATCAATTCCATATTTTTTAAAAATTTCTGAATATTCATCCCACTCTCCACACGAGTTAATAATTTTAACTTTAAATTTATCCTTAGAATATTTTGATAATGATATAGCTGAATTGATTGTAGATTTAACTGTGCCAACTTTTGATAAGCATGGTGACCAATAAAATACAGTTTTCATTGTTTTTTTTCTAAGTCAAAATTTTGATTTTCATAGATATAATCAAAACTTTTTCTAAATGGCATTTTTATTTTGTAAACTTTTTTAAAATCTTTGCTTATTAATAACCTGTGTATATCACTGAACTTATAGTTTTTTACTAGCATATTATCATAATGATGTTCGAATAATATAAGCTTAACTTTTTTTATCTCATCGTCCATTCCAAGAAGGGTATTATACTCGAAACCTTCTGTGTCAATTTTAATTAAATCAATTTTTTTTATTTTCTCATTTTTTATCAAATCTTTAAGTGGAATTATTTTAGTTAAGACTTTATTTTTAACAAATCTTTTTATTCCAAAAAAAGTAGTTATAATTTTTTTTTTTTTAAAGTATTTAGAATTTATATTTAAATCATTAAACGTATTTGATACACCATCAACTATTTCTGTAAATTGCAAAAAATCATTTTCTTTTCCAATTCCATAAGGATATAAATTTATTTTTACAGAATTATATTTTTCTATATTCTTGGTTTCTTTTTTTAGTTTTTCAAAATTTTTTTTACTTGGTTCAAAAGCATATATCTTCTCTATTACAAAAATTTTTAAAAATTCTCTAATTGTATCTCCATGATGAGCGCCTACATCTATTAAAATATTAATATTTGAGATTTTTTTTTTTAAAAAAAAATATTTTTTTTTTTGATAAAAGAAATCTATGATTGAAAATAAATAATTCATTAATGGTTATCTATAAAATATATACCGATTTTTGTATATTTCTACAGCTTGGTTCTCTTTAATTTTTTTCTTTAATATAGCTCTATATCTGAAACCATCATCATGAAGAGGATAATTTACATTTGTAAATGGTTCATAAGAGTAAATTTTGTATTCTTTAATTAATCTATTTGAATTTCTTCCAATAAAAATTAGTGCTGTAATGATTACAATCGCTATGATTTTATTATCTAAATTTTTAAGATTTGTACTGAGTTTTTCTAAAATAAGACTTATAGGAATAAAAATTAATAAAAAAAATAAATGATATCCTCCATATCTAAGAGTTGGGTGTAGCGCAAACCATATTACAAAAATTAGTATTAATGATAAATAAATGATTTTATATTTTCTGTAATATTTTTTGAGGCTATTGGATCCCTTAAATAACACAAAAAATATTATTGCAACAAAGGTTAATGAGTAAAGTAGATCGGATATCTTATTGAAGAAATATCTATCAACCCAATTATTTATCCAATTAAAATCAGATATATATTCTAATTTTGCTTCATCATTTAAGCTATAGCCTGCACCCGACCCTGCTTTAGCCCAGTTTTCATAATGAATTCTTAAATATTCAACTGTCTCTAATGGTATTGACCAAGGTACGTTAAAGAAACATGTCCTTTTTTCAGGAAACAAAAGACATCCTGTATTAAAGAAATTTGTTAATATTACAAATCCAAATAATAAAGTACAAAGTAATAGATTTAGATTAAAAAATAACCTTACAGATTTTGTTTTATTATAAATATTTAAGACTAAAGGTATAAAAAAAATAATATAAGATAGATAAAAAGCTTTTAATGAAACAATTATTGTAAAGATTATAGTAAAAATTTTTAAAAAATTATCATCTACTGTTTCTTTTCTCTTTTTATTAATAAAATAAAAAATGTTTATTATTAGTATAATGATTAAAATCATTGCAGATCTATCAGAACCGTGCTCTCCCAATCTATAAAAAAAAATATTAATGAAGACTAGTGAAGATAAACTTAAAAAAGTGATAAATTTATAATCTTTTTTTATTTCTTTATTAAAAATTAATTTTAAAATTATATAATTAGAAAATATTAAGATGTAAGCGGGCGCTAAATGAAATAAATTATATTTTGCACCAGGCAAGTGAAATAAGGATGATAATAAAAATATTGATGAATGGGTTTTAAAACCATGATTCATATTTCCCAAACCTATAGGGTGTGTATATTCTGTTAAAGTTAAAATATATGGAAAATGATAATAATAAAAATCATCATGATTTTTTCCTACTAATATTAATATAAGAGATAAAAATACTACAATAATAAGTAATTTAAAATTTTTCACATTTGTTATATTTTTTTTAAAATTAAATAAAAATAAAAAAAAACCTAACAATAAAACTGACAAATTAAATATAATACCATGTGGAACAAATTGAATACTAATGTAAGAAATTAATAATAATGAAAATATCCCTACTATTCCTTGGTAGCCTAGATTAGATAATTTAAATTTAATAATTTTATTACTTACAAAAAAACCATAACCTAGAATAGAAATTAGAATTACTGGATAGTAAAAAAAAAGCATTATATTTATTTAATAAATTTAGTTATCTCATAAAAAAGGTTAAAGCGCTTGTAAAATAATAATCAAAACTAGCTTTAAAAAAAATATTTTTCTTTTTAATAATTATTCTCAAGTAACTAAACGCTTCTGATCTTCTTATCCACCATCTTTTTGAATATTTTTTAATATTTGCTGTAATCCCATTATGATCATAGTTATAATACGTAAGTTTTTTGCTATGAGTGGTATATTCATTCATATAAAATTTAGAAAAAATACTTAATCTAGCGTCTATTTCTAAATTAGGAAAATCATTCTTATAAATATTTTTTAAAAAAGTTTTAAAAAATTTCCTTCTTAATGAAATACAACTTGTGGGAAAAATTGTAGACCATATTGAGTGTTTTATTGATTTATTTTTAAAATTAAATTCAGAGACAGTATTAAAAGGCATATCAAAAATACAATTCAATTTTTTATTTTTAGAAAAAAATTGATTAATTTCTTTTAGTTTGTTTTTTTTAAAAACGTCATCCGCATCTAATAAACAAATTAAATTACCTTTTGATTGTTTAAAGCATTCTATTAATCCTTTAATTTGATTTAATGGACCAGTTTTTCTTCTTGTAGATTGATTTTTTATCAACTTTACTTTTTTATATTTTTTAATAATTTCAATTGAATTATCTGTAGAACTATCATCAAACAGAATTATTTCGTAATTTTTAAAATTTTGATTACATGCACTTTTTAAAGATCTTTGTAAGAAAAAACCCTTATTATAATTTGTGATTAAAATTGATATGTAATTTTTTTTATTCAATTTAAAACTTTTTTATAAATTTCAATAGTCTCTTGTGCACACTTATTCCAACTATATTTTTTAGTTTTTAATAACCCTTTTTTAATCATTATTTTTTGTTTTTGTTTAGATCTTAAAATGTTTTCCATTTTTTTCTTAATATCATTTGTGTTATTTGGATTAATATAGCAGCAAGAATTTTTTAAAGTTTCTCTAAAAATATCTATATCACTACAAATAGTTGGACAACCAAAACTCATGGCTTCTAATGGTGTTAGTCCAAAACCCTCATTTTTACTTGGCGATATAAATAGACTGGCATTTTTATAAAGATTGTTCAAAATTTTATCATTACCTGATTTAAAAAATACGTTATTTTCAATTTTTAATTTTTTAATCAATTGAATTTCTTCTAAATTAAAATTTTTAGAGCCAAAACATAAGACTTTATAGTTTTTAATCAAATAATTGGATTGGCTATAAGCAATTATAAAATTTTTAAAATTTTTATATTTATTTCTTGATCCAACAAATAATATATATTTTTTTTTATCTGATTTTAATTTTTTATTTTTCTCTACGCCCAAGTATATTACTGAAATTTTTTTTATATCTACATTATAAAATTTGATTAGGTCTTTTTTTGTTGTGTTAGAGATACATATTATATGTGATGCTTTTTGTATTAATTCTTTTTTTTTAAATCTATTATCTTTATAATTTTTTTTTTCACTGATCAAATCATAAACTGTTAAAATAAAAGGGATGCTTATAAGCCTAGACAAAAAATTATTATAATAAGAAAAATGTATAATGTCAGGCTTATAAAGTTTTATGAAAAAATAAGTCACAAAATTATTTATTAAATAAAAAAGTTTGGTACAAAATTTTGGAATTTTTTTAAATCTAAAGTAATTAATATTAGAACTTTTAGTAAGTTTTAAATTGTCATTAATTGATAATGGTGAGTAAATAACTGATCTAATATTTTTTTTTTGAAAAATTTTATTAATTTTACAAATATATTTTGAAATCCCTCCAATTGGTTGATGAAGAAATATAGAGCTTTCAAAAAGAATTTTCATTTATTTAAATAGTGCTACTTTTAAATTTTTAACTAAATCTTTTTTATAAATTTTTTTTAATTTATTGATATTTGCAACTAAATAAGTTTTTTTATCATTGTCTTTAAATATAATCTTTTTTTTGTAATGGTTAGAAATTTGTATTGCAATATCTTTTAAGCAAATAGCTTTACCCGATGCTATATTAATTATCCCACAAAATTTTTTTTTATATAAAATGAATATTATTCTTGCAATATCTTCCATAGAGATAAAATCTCTATAATGGTTCAAATTTTCTAAAGTAATTGACTTTTTTGCTTTTTTAATTTTTCTTATTAAATCTGGAACTAAGTAGTTTCTTTTTTGATTTTTATTTGTTGTGCTAAATATTCTTCCAATACAGTATGTGGTGTTAGATTTTTCTAATTTTCTAATTATGTACTTTTCAGCAAGTAATTTAGTTCTACCATAATAAGAAATTGGTTTTGTTTTACTTCTTTCACTAATCTTTTTTTTTGTAGATAGATACACATGCGATGTTGAAGAAAAAAAAAACCATTTTATTTCTTTTGTTTTAACAGCATCAATAATATTCTTTGTGCCTTTATAGTTAACGTTGTATGTTTTTTTTTTATTTTTATTAACTGTCTTTATAGGTACAATTGCTGCTAGATGAATTATAGCATCAAAATTTGCACTATTTAACCATTGCGAAACTTCATTTTTATTTCTTATATCTCCTTTAAAAAAAGAATACTGATAATTAAGTTTTAATTTGATTATTTCTTTTCCTAAACTGCCTCTGTATCCTGTAATACCAATTCTTAATGACATTAATTTTATGAAATATTTTATTTAAAATGTATACATGTTATATTTATATTATTTACCATGAAAAAAACAAAAAAACCTTATTTTTCAATAGTTACAGTTGTCAAAAATGACGTACACAACATTGATAAGACTATAAAGAGTATAATTTCCCAAAATTATAAAAATTTTGAGTACATTATTATTGATGGTAAATCAATTGATGGCACTATTATAAAAATTAACAAATATAAAGCTCAAATAAAGCATATTTTATCAGAAAAAGACCAGGGAATTTATTTTGCAATGAACAAAGGTATTAAAATTGCAAAAGGCCAGGTTATTGTATTTGTCAATTCAGGAGATCTTTTGACAAGAAATGCTCTGGAAATTATTTTCAAAAAGTTTAACAAACATAAAAACATAGATTTTGTTTTTGGAACAGTTAAGAGACATTACACAACTCAAACTATTATCAAATCAGGGTATAATCCATCTAGGATTAGATACAATTTTGATTTTGCAACCTCTCATTCAACTGGTTTCTTTATTAAATTAATATCCTTAAAAAAAGTAGGGAAATTTAATACAAAATATAAATGTTCAGCAGATTATGATTTATATTTTAGAGCTATAATTAAAAAAAAACTAAAAGGTATCTCAACAAATAAAAATAATATTATTGGGATTATGAAAAGTGGTGGTTATTCCAGTAAATTTAGTTTTTTACAACATATACTAGAAGAAACTAAAATTCGATATGACAATGGACAGAATTTTATTTTTATTTTCTTCATATTTTTAAATGCAATAATAAAGAATTTATTTAAATAAAAATTATGAATAAATATAAATTTAATTTTATTTGATTTACTTTAATTTTACTTTTTTATAAATTTGAACAATCAGTTCTTTTGATAACTCATCAATACTTTTATTAAAATTATTATGAATGGTTATGTGGGGGTTTTTTGGATATTCAGGTTTTATTTTCAAGCCAACGAGATTTTTCGTTTTAAGATAAAGTTTTTTAAAATTTTTTGAAATTATTTTTTTTTGACTACTTTTAAGATAAATTTCAACATAGTTATTTATATATTTTTTATTTCTTATCCTAACTTCTTCAATTAGAACACCACCAGCAAATAAAATATTTATTTTTTGATTTGTAATTTTTTGAAAAAGTTTTGAATATTGTATACCTATTCTTTTTCTACCAATTAAACTATAATCTTTTAACTCAAATATTTTTCTTATGTCGTCACCATTAAATAAAATCGTATGTCCAAATTCTTTATTAATAATATTGATTATTTTATTTGCAATTGAAGTTTTTCCTGCTCCAGGCAATCCTGTTATCCAAAATAAGATACCTTTTTTTTTATTTTTAATTATCATTTCTGTTTAATTATTAACCTACATAAGTAAGGATTTTCATTTAAGGTTTTTGATAAATTTAAACCTTTTTTTTTGTAAATAATTTTGAAATTTTTATCTTCAAGTTTTTTTTCAAATTTTTTTAGTTCAATAAATCTTCTATAATGTGTATAAAATCTCTGATTTTTTTCAATTTTTATTCCTTTATTAATTAACTTATCATCAGTTGTTCTAAATTCTAAACCAACTGTCACATTTTTTCCAAAGTATTTCCTTAGATCATTTAAAAATTTATTTTCTATTTTTTCACTTATAGCGTGAATAAAAAATCTAGCGTAAATGAATGTAACCTTCTTTTTAAATAATTTTATCTGCTGTGAACTAAGATTCTTAAAATTTATATTTTTTAAATTTAAATAATCAACTTTTTTGTTATTCATATTTATAGCAACTTTTGATTTATCAATGCCATATACAAATTTTATATGTTTGCTTAAAAAAAATGAGTCTCTTCCATTTCCTGTTGCAACATCTAAAACTGTATCACTTTTCTTAAGAAATTTTTTTTTTACAAACTTCGCAAAATTTGATGGTAAATTTATTTTTTTTTTGGAAAGATAATATTTATTCCAATATTTTTCGTTATTCATAATTATAAAATTTTTTTTACAAAATTATCAAATCTTTCTTTTGAAGACCCTACTAAAAAAAAATTTTTTAATTTTTTACTTTGTTTTTTTATTTTACTCTTCAGCTTTTTATTTAAAATGGCTTTAATTAATGATTTTTGATTATTTACTATAAATCCAATTTTTTTTCTATCTTTAAAAAAATTTAAATTTTCATAATTTAAACTTTTAAGTTTATTTTCATAATTTGAAAAAAAAATTACTGGATTTCCAGTTAAAAAGGAATACGTGTAAACAGTGCCTGATAAATCTGATATTAAAAAATTTGAATTAGTGTAAGTTTTGAAATAGTTATCAGAAGTGTCTAATTTAAATCGATTATTTACACTATATTTTTTATTTAATTTTTTAATTTTATTTGAAAAAAAATTTGAAGGATGAGGTCTAAGTACTATTTTATAATCAGTAAAATTTAAAATACTACTGATTATTTCATTAACATTTTTATATAAAGATAATTCAGGGAATGAGTTAAAATTAGTTGGTGCTATCACCAACGTTTTATTATAATTTTTTTTTTTTTTAATTTTATTTAAAAAATCAAGTTTATGGTAACCTATTAATTCAATATTTAAATTATTTTTTTTATAATCCAATTTAAGATTATCAAAAACTTTTTTTGACTTTTTGGATGCTAATAAAATATAATCATAATTGATTACTTTTTTTTTTATTTCTTTTTCAATCCTTTTATTTGCTAAAGGGGTATCATAAATATCATGATGCAAATAAACTCTTTTACTTTTGTTTGGAAAATTTTCACATAAGTAATTATTGAAGAATACATCCACACCATAAATGAGATTTAAAAAATTTTCAGCCACGTATTTTATTGAAATTAAATTATATGATGAACAATCTAGGAACAATACATAATAATTTTTAAATTTATAATCAAACAAGGAATTAATGTAATAATCTGAAATTTTTTTTAAATTTTTTCTAGGGTGATAAAATACAATTATTTTTCTATTTCTTAATTTTTGAAAAAAAAAAATAACATTGATTATGAAAATATTCTTAAATGATAGTACTATTTGTAAAGTTTTTTTTATAATCATATTTAATTTATATTTTAAAGAAATTTTTTGAATAAATTTTTCCTAAATTCTTAATTTTAATCAATTTTTTTTTCTTCAAGTCATAAACAAATTTGTTTTTTATTACATTAATTGCTGAACTAGAGGATACAAAACTTTTTTGATATTGTTTATCCCTTGCCTCTCTAAATTTAGGTGCAAAAATTTTGATTTCTTTTATTCTATTTTTTATAAGATTATATTTTTTCTTGTTAACAAAGTAAGCATTATTACCAGCTGAGTTTGTACCTAAAAAAATAAATTTCTTTTTTTTAAATAAAGAAATCAAAGATCTTATAGAGCAACCATAAAATAAATTTGAATAATGTTCATTGGTTCTAGAAAAATTTTTTTTATATGGAATTGTAATTTCATGTAAATCTCCAAATAAACCATTATATTCACATACAATTATATCAACATCGATATTAATTTTATTTAAAATCCAGAAATCATTTCCGTCAATGTCTAAGCTAAATAATGATAATTTCTTATCAAAATTATTTTTTTTTAGCGTCTGATTTATATTTTCTTTGGTAACAAATAAATTTTTTGCAATTAAATCATATTTCCAATACAAATTTTGTGATTTTATTTTTTTAATATGTGTGTGAGAGCCATCTAAAAGCAAGCCTTTAAAATTATTTTTTTTCAAAAAGAATCTCGTATTACTCTCCCAATAATCTTCAACTCCAATTTCAACAAACTTATCTCTTTTTAGTTTTAAGTTGTGTGACAACCAGTCAATAATTCCATCATCACCCCATTGAGAAAAAACTGAAAACTCTACATCGGAAAAATTTTTAATTTTTTTTTTTTTTATATTCTGTCTAGCTATAATTAGACCACTATTAAAAATTTTTTTTTCAATAAATTCTTGAGAAATTAAAACTAAAAGATCTTTAAAAGGATATAGAATGAATTTTAAAAATTTAATGAATATGAATTTCATTAATATGCTTATAGATGATACTTTAAATTAAAAAATTATAATTTATTAAAAATTTTAAGTTTATTATGCCATACTTTGGCGTGCTTATCTCCATGTACTTTGCCATCTGTGTTACATTTATTGCAGGGAGCAATATCCCTAAGGTTAGACAAATGTTTTTTTCTGTATTTATTTAAAATTACTCCATTCCAAACCTCAAAAAATTCGTGTAACATAATGTTTCCAACTGGAAGTCTTCTATCCCAATCCTGAGGACATAAATACATATTTCCATTCCAATCTATTAGCGTTTGATAACTTGTATAATAACATCCTCTTGCTATTTTAATTTCTGGTTGATTTCCAATTTTTACGTTTCCGACCCTGTTTGTTAATTTTACACCAAAATCATCATCTGCATCGTGCCATCTATTTCTCAAAACAACAAAGTCTTTATCTATTTCAGCATCAGTAATCATTTTTTCAAAATAATCAATTTGATGCTCACCATCATACATACTAATTATCAATTTGGATGTCTTAGAATAAAAAATTTTTTTTAATAAATCTATTTTTAATGGGTCACCATTTGTAACAATTTCCACTCCACCTATTTCACCAAGTTTGTCGACTATTTCTATTAAATTTTTATGAAGCAATGGTTCTCCATATCCACAAATTGAAAATGCTCCTTGATAATTTATTTTTTTTAAATCATCACAGAGTTTATTAATTAAGGTTAAATTCATTTTTTGGTAAGTGTTAGGAGCTATATCAAAATCAGATTTAGGGCAAAAAGAACAAACCCTGTTGCATACATCTATTAAACTTAATTCTATCCAGCTAGGAATTGGCACATCTCCAAAAAATTGAGGGTCTCGATCTAAGATTTCTTTTTTTCGATTTATATTATTTTCAATTGTCTTTTTTGGGTTTAAACTATATAAATTTGAAGTGTCATTTCTTAATTTGTTCATTTAAAATGTTGATATTTTAATTATCTAACCTATGCAAGAAAATTTATTGTTAAATGAGGGTTACAATCTAAAAGAATACGCAAATAATTCAAATGGAACACATATTTTTATAAATAAAAAAAAATTCATCGATTTAGCAAGTTGTGCGGGAAGTCAAATATTAGGTCACAATAACATTGAAATCAAAAAAATTCAAAATGATATAATTAAAAAAGGTATTTCTAATTATGCAATGCCTAATATTCATGCTGTTAACTTTAGCAATACACTAAATAGAATTTTAAAAAATTTTTCAAAGTATATTTTTTGTAATTCTGGATCTGAGGCTATTATAAAGGGTTTAAGAATATCAAGAGCACTTAGTAAAAATAAGATAATAATTAATGCTACAGGTAGTTGGCATGGATCTGTAAATGAGACTTTGTATTTCTCAAAAAATAATTCAGTAGAAAAACTTTCAGATGGATTACCAAATGATACAAAGAAAAATATCAAATTTATCCCTTATGGTGATGTAGATGTTTCAAGAAAAATACTAGATAAATATAAAAAAAAAATTAATTGCGTGTTACTTGAGCCAGTTCAAGGATCTTTACCTACTGATGAAAATATACATTATGTAAAATTTTTAGAAAGATATTGCAAACAAAATAAAATTTTGTTTTTTTTAGACGAAATGATTACAGGCCTTAGAACTCATAGAACTTCTTTTCAAAATTATTACAAAATAAGATCAGATATTTCTGTTTTTGGAAAATCATTTGGAGGTGGCTTTCCAATCGGGATAATTGGTATTAGTAAATCTATTGAAAACAAAATTAAAAAGAAAAAGATTAAAATTTTTTTTGGAGGTACATTTTCTGGTAATTCCACAATTATGTGTATTGCTAACAAAATAACAAATATTATTAATAAAAAAAAAAAGATTATAAGTAATATAGATAAGAAAGCTGAATTATTTAAAAATTCAATTAATAAATTTGCTATTCAAAATAATTTAGATGTAAAAGTTTTTGGTTTTACATCTATGGTTAGAATAGTTTTTTCTAAAAATAAAATTATTAATAGAACACAAAGAGATTTCTTTGAAACAAAAAATAAAACTAAAATAGAAAAATTTAAAAAATATCTTTCAAAAAATAGGATTTATTATCCTAAGAATGGAATAATATTTTTTTCTTATTCAATGTCAAATGAGGATTTAAATAAAGTTATAAAAATTATAAAACAAGGTTTATTTTTGTGTCTGAAGTAAAAAAAAAAATAACAGCGGTCGTTATTGCCAGAAAAAATAGTAAAAGAATTCCTGGCAAAATGTACAAAAAAATTAATGGAAAAAGTTTACTTGAATTAAAAATTTCACAGCTTTTAAAAACATCTGTAGATGAAATTGCAGTTGGTAGTGATGATTTAAATGTAATCAAAATATGTAATAAATTTAATAACTCAAAAATAAAATTCTATAAAAGACCATTATATTTTTGCGATGAAAAGGTTGCAAGTGCCAACGACACAATAAAAAATATGCTATCTTATATCAATACAGATATAGTATTATGGGCATATCCGACGAATCCTTTTACAACTCAAAAGCATTACAATGAAGCATTAGAGTTATATTTTAAGAAAATAAAAAAAGGTTACGATGGTTTATTTTCAGTAAACCAAACGTTGAATTACTTTTGGAATACAAAGAAAGTACCTATTAATCATAACCCTAGAGAGAAAACGCACACCAGACTTTCTGAGGGTAAAATTAAACCACTTTATGTCGATAATGGTGCTATTTTTATTAGAGACTATAAGTCTATGATTAAAGATGGAAATCATTGGTCCAAAAAAGGTTATTTGTATGTAATGAACGAAAAAGATGGATGGGATATAAATTTTCTATGGGATTTAGAATCTTGCCAACTAAAATCTTTTAAAAATAAATTATTTTAGCATTTATCTATAAATTCAGCAATCTGAAGCCCACCAGAAAGATTGTCATTTTTTTTTAAAAGAGAGATTTTTTTTTTTAAAAAGATTTCTTTATAATCATTAAAATTTTTTACAAAATTATAAATATAATTATCATAAAGCTCATACCTGTTAGTAAAAAAAATTTCAATTTTTTTTTTTGTTATTTCTTTAAAATTTTTTAATTCAAGTGAAGGTATTTTTATTTTTGATGGATAATAATTATTTCTATCTTTATAAAATGGACCCATAACATCACCTTTTAAATGAATAATTCTTTTTTTTAATAAAATAGCATCAAAAACTGTACTCGACTCATGACAAACGATGGTGTGAGCATTTAATATATATTTTTGTGTATTATATTTTAAAATTTTAATTTTTCTATTATCAATATATCTAGAAATTTTTTTAGATGAAACTTTAGGATGCACACTAAAAATAATTTTTTTTTTATAGATTTTTTGTAGAGCTAGGAGATTTTGCTCAAGATAGTAATAGTATTTTTTTCTATTCTTTTCAGTATGGTTATGGCTATGTGTCAACACATCAGGATGATCAAAACCACCATCTAAAAAAAGAATATATTTTTCTTGTAGTTTATGAAAATTATGGCTTAACGAAGAATATGCTCTTGAATTAATATGCAAAATTTTTCTTTTATAAGCAATATTGATATTAAATTTTTTTTGAATTTTTTGACCAATTTGTTTTTTAATAATTTTAATATTTTGTTTATTTCCTTCAAAACAAACATCAATTTTTGGAAGAAAATTTAACAATACAAACAATCTAAAAATAAAAAATTCAATAAACTTAAGTTTATGTTTTATAAAATTAACAATGAACCTATTTTTAGAAGTAAAATATTTATTCTGTTTTAATAAACCTATCGAAAAATCTTCGTATAATGATACTCTATGTTTTTTTAACAATCTTAGAATCTTAAAATATCTAAAAGATTTGCCTAAACTTAAAAAACAATGAACATTATTGTTAGATAAAAAATTTTCTAGCTTAGTCACATTTTCAATTAAATGATAATGCTCATTCTTTATTTTTTTTTTTTTATATTCTTTATAAACTAGAGGGCCCACATCTAAGAAAAAAAAATTATTTTTAAACTTTCTTTGTAAATGTTTTATTGTTTCATTATGTACATAAATAAATCGATTTAAATCTCCATGGTAAAGATAAACTACAATTTTTTTTTTCATTTAAATTTTTTATCTTTATTTAATTTAATGATTTTACTATTTCTAACATCTAGTATTACATTAAATTTTTTTAGTGCATCAAACTGATGACTTACAAGTATAACTAACTTTTTTTTATAAATCTCAAAAATACTTTCTAAAATCTTATCTCTAGAATCTACATCAATCGAATTTAATGACTCATCCAAAATTAAAATCTTTGTTTTTTTATATAATGCTCTTGCCAAACCAATTCTTTGGTTTTGACCTCCAGAAATTCTAGATCCTCTTTCACCAATAGTATTTAAATTTGAATATTGTTTTTTTATATGATCTAAATTTAAAATACCTACTATTTTATTTAAATACTTTAACTCCACATTTTTATCACCCAGGGAAATATTATCATTTAAATTTTCATCTAAGGTAAAGGTGTTTTGTGGAACGTAGCTTATAGAGTTATACCATTTTTTATCTAAACTTTTTATTTTTAAACCATCAATTAATATTTCACCCTCACTAGGCTTTAATAGACCAACCAAAATATTTATTAAAGTTGATTTACCAGATCCTGAGTCCCCAATAATTCCAACTTTATCATTATATTTTAAACTTAAATTTAAATTTGAAATTATTTTTTTTTTTCTACCTGGATATTTAAAACTAACGTTTTTAAATTGTATTTTTTTAAAATAAATTTTATTTACTTTTTCCTCATTTGACTCATATTTATTTTTTTTCAAAAACTTAAAAAAATTATTATCAAAAATATTAAGTGCATTAACATTGTAAATTAATGTTGAAATATTCGAAACAATATTACTTATTCCAGGCAATAATCTTGATGCTGCCAAAACAAATATAGTTAATGTAAGAATAATTTCAGAAAATGATACTTTTGAGGTCTCTAAGAAAATTATAATTATACCAATTAATAAAATAACAGAAATTTCAATAATTGATTTTGGTATTGAATTAATAAAATTGCTTTTTTGACTTGATTCAAGATTTTTAAAATTGTGATAATCATAATTTTTTAAAAAAAAAAATTTTTTGTTGGAAATTATAATTTCTCTTATACTTAAAAATATTTGTTGTAAGCTTTTTAGAGATAAACCACTATGTAAATTTCTATTATCACCCAACTTCTTTAATGTTTTTTTTGTAAAACTAGAAAAAATTGTTCCAATACTTAGCAGAAAAAATGAAGTTGCTAGGGTAATTTGTGCGTTTATCCCAATTAAAAATATCAAAATAGTAACAACTGAAATTAGCAATGTTAGGATAGATATAATAGGTTTTAATATATTAAAACTTACCAAATTAGATTCATTCTGGATATTTTTTATCAGTTCGGATGAATTATTTTTTATATGAAATAAATAATCTTTATTCATATAAAAATTTAATAAATTTTTTGAATTTTTTCTTAAAAATTCATATACTAGTTTATTTTCAAACCACTTGTGGACAAGTAGTATAAAATTTTTAACTACAAAAATTAAAATAATTATCAGTACAATCGAAGATGTCTGCTTAAAAATGTCGTATTTTAATGTACTTAATATTAAATTAAAAAAATCATTATCAAATCTTAGTTCTCCTGTTAAACTTGCAATAAATGGTATTAAAATTCCAATCGAAAAAATATCTAAAAACATATTTAAAATTGATAATATCAAGATCAAACAAAATAAATATTTCTCTTTAGTCGATAAAAGATAATAAATTTTTTTTATACTATTCATAAATTTAATTAAATATTTTCAACACCTTGTGAAAGAGTATTTATAAATTTTTTTTGGCTTTCTATTGGAAAACTTTTTTCAAAAATTTTTTCTTGATATGATAAATTTTTTGATGAAACATCTGTTGAAAATACTTTTTTTGAGTTATGTTTAATAAGATTATTTGACTTTTTTAAAGATCCTCTAATTATTTTATGTATTGAATTTTTTCCATGAAAACTGAATTTATTAAAATATAATTGATGATACAATTTATTAATACCTTCTCTATTTGAATAGTTTAAGTTACTCCAATTTTTTGATAGCAAATTTTTATATTCATTTATATTTGACCATTGATTTGAAACCTTAAATTTTTTTGCCCAAGGTCCTTTTGAGGATGAAATTGTTTTAATATTGTGAAGAGACAATTCTAAAATTACACTTCCATTATGGGTCAATGCTATGCATTTTTTATTTAATTGATTTATTATACTCAAATTATCTATACTTTTATTAATAAAATAAAAATTTTTATTCTTTCTATATTTTTTTTCTATAATTTCAAAAATTTCTTTATCCCAAAGACTTAAAATGCCTAATTCTTTTTTATAAAAATTTGGATGACCTTTTATGATGGCATTAATTTTATTCTTTTTCATGAACTCTAAAGTAAAAAGTAGCCAATCATAAGAAGTCTCAAATCCATCAAAACCATCCATCAATTGAGCATCAGTAAATGCATGAGGATAGATTATGTATTGGTAATCATCTAGTTTTATCTTCGAATTTATTTTTAAATTATTGTATTTTGTATCTTTCAACCAAGGAATAAATTTATGATTTTGCTTCAAATATTTTTTTTTTAGTGTCTCTATTTTTTTTTTTTCATTATTCCTTAAATCTCTTTCTAAATATTGTAATTTATGTGCTTCAGAAGGATTAATGTATTTTTTTTTTCCTTTTGTAAAATCAATCATAAAAGTTGACTTTGGATAATTGTTTGAATAAATAATTTTTTTATTTTTTGCAAAAACTTGGTAATAAATTCCATTTAAATACATTAGGTGATCTAAATATATACTTTTAAACCTATATTTCTTGAGATAGATTTCTGATGTCCTTATAAAACAACCAGCTATAAAAAAATTTTTTATAAGGTTGAAATAAAAATAACTAATAGATTTATATGATTTTATATTTCTATAAGTGTATGAGATTACGTGATTACCTATCTTAATATTTCTATAACTTATATTGGCTCTGTTATTTTTATCAAATATTTTTCCTGATAATATATTTGATAAAAAAAATACAATATATCTTAATGATGGCATCTTATAATTTTTTAGATATAAAAATTTTAATTTTTTATTGTACTTTAATTCTGAATTTTTTTTAAAAGATAATAAATATAATTTATATATCAAATTAGGTTTTCTTGAGGAAAGAAAATATTCCATAATTAAATATTATTAATTATTTTCTTTATTTCGGCTATATTTAAAAATTTTATTGGCTTATCACTAGAGAAAGAAAAATCTTTTTTTACTTTCTTTATTTTACTTATTCTATTTTTTTTTATTCCATAATCTATTGATCTAATCGCATAATATTTTCCATAATCAACTGTATTCATGCTGTCATTTATTGATATTAATTCTTCATGAATTTTCTCACCTGGTCTTAAACCGATAATTTCTATTTTTCTTTTTGAATTAATTGCTTTTGCTATGTCCATAATATTATAACTATTTAATTTTGGTATTATGATTTCTCTTCCTTCACTATACTTTAACGTCCAAAAGACTGCTTCTACAGCTTCTTCTAAACTTATGCTAAATCTCGTCATTTCTGGATCAGTAATTTTAAATTTTTTATTTTTTTTATTTAATTCTAAAAAAATAGGAATTACCGAACCTCTACTTCCAGACACATTTCCATATCTTACAACGGAAAATTTTGGCCCACGATTTGTGGAAATATTATTGGCTGCTAAAAATAATTTATCTGAGCATAACTTCGTAGCTCCATATAAGTTAGTAGGAGATGAGGCCTTGTCGGTGGACAATGATACTACTTTCTTTACGTGATTATTTATAGATGCATTAGCAACGTTATTTGATCCTAGAATATTTGTATTAATAAATTCAAATGGATTATATTCTGCAAATGGGACTTGTTTTAAAGCAGCAGCATGAATTACATAATCTACCGATTTAAATGCTAAATTAAGACGATTAATATCTCTTACATCTCCTAAAAAATATCTCATAAATCTATATTTTTTTTCAGGAAATTTTTTTTTCATTTCAAACTGTTTAAATTCATCTCTACTAAATACGATTAATTTTTTTAGATTTATCTTTTTTTCAATCAAGTATTCAATTACAGCATTACCTAGGCTGCCTGTTCCACCTGTAATAATTAAACTTTTGTTATTTAAAAATTTTAAATTTATCATCTAAGATCTCTTATTCCTCCAATACATACGTTTTGATTTATTTTTTTTAAAATCTCTTGATCACTCATGTTAGACAATTGATAAAATATATCATTTAAAGCATCTAAATAATTATTAATTATGTTGGTTTTGTGTTCGGTGCAAACATAAACTGCATTTCCACCTAAAATATTTTTTTTCAATAATTCTGAAGTAATAAATGACTTATAAAGTAAATTATTTTTATCAAATATAAATTTAGGAATAGCATCAAGACCATTTATTTGTATTTTAACTTTATTTTGTTCAGAAATATCTTTCCAGGATTTTTTAATCATCTTTCCTGTTTTTGTAATTATTTTCCAACTTTGCAATTTTTCCATTTGATTTAATGTTTCAATTGCTGCAGCTGAGCCTATTCTTTCAGTCCAAAACGTAGAGCTGATAAAAGTTTTTAAAGACTCTTTCATTATTTCTTCTTTTCCTACCACGGCATTAATAGCATAACCATTTCCTAAAGCTTTTCCATAAATTACAATATCAGGATTAACTCCATATTTATAATGTAAACCTCCAAAAGTTTCTCTGAACCCTGAGGTGCATTCATCAAAAATTAATGGTATTTTTTTTTTCTCAGTTAACTGTCTTACTTTTTTTAAAAAATCATTTTTTGGTTTTTCATCTCTTGAAACCTCCATTATTACAGCAGCTAAACTATTTTGATTAATAATTTTATTTAATTTTAAAAAATCATTATATTGAAAAGTTTTGATATTATCTTTATAGTTATGTGGAACTCCTTTTATTGGCAAATTTTTCATTAAATGTTTATCTAAATTTTTTTCATTTTCTAAATTTGCTGCTAAATACCAATCTTGCCATCCATGGTATCCACATACTGCAATTTTATCTCTATTAGTAGCTGCTCTAGCAATTCTTATGGCTATGGAAGACGCTTCTCCACCTGTTCTTGCAAACCTCACATACTTTGACCATTTATTCATTTCTACTAATTTTTCTGCTAAAAAAATCTCCTCCTTACTATTTAGGGTAGAAATATTGCCTGCTTTAATGACGTCTTTTACAGCTTTATCAACAAACTTATTATTATAGCCCAATATGTTAGTCCCCACTCCCATAAATGATAAATCAATATATTTTTTTTTTTCCAAATCCCAAATAAAGCACCCTTTTGTTTTTGAATAGTATGCCGGCCATTTATTTGGTAAAAATAAATTTGGATTTTTTGAAAATAGCATAGTTCCACCCGGAATTACATTTTTAGCTCTTTTCCAAAATTTTTGTCCACTACTTAAATTAAAACCTTCATCTCTTTTTATTTCAGAATTTATATTAAATAATTTTTTATTTTTCATATATAAATTTTCAATATCTTTTAATCTAAATCTAAAAATTTTTTTATCAAAATTTTTTAAGATTATTTTAATTAATTCATAATCTTTTGGCTCATCAATTGTTAATCTTAAATTTGAAAAATCTTTTTTATTTTTATAATTATCAACTTTTAAATTTTTAACGTTTTTTATGTGAGATGTAACATGTTCTTTCTGCAATGAATTTGTTGCTGCATTAGAAAGTTTATTTAAAATTTTACTTTTAAAAATTTCTACATCAAATCCATCTGGAAAAGATGCAGGTTTGTTATTAGAGAGATAATCTAAATTTTTTTCCTCATAAAATTTGATCATATCATCAAGTAATTCTGGATCAGAAAATGGGCAATCTGAAGTAATTCTTATAATATTTTTACATGGGTAACTTTTTAAAACTTTTTTATATCTGTTGATAAGATTATCATTATCACCTCTCACATAATTAATTTTAATTTTTTTACATATTTCAATAATTGCATTATCTGCTACATCATGAGTACAAGCCACAACAATTTTAGAAGCAAATTCTGAAATAGATAATCTTTTAATTAAAATTTCTAAAAGAGAATAAGACTTATATTTTTTTAAAATTTTTCCTTCATAACGTGTAGATTTAAATCTTGCTTGAATAATAATTAAATATTTATACATTATTCCATTTTCTTGGGTCAATTAATTCTAAATTATTTGATTTTATATTTTTTGGAAAATTTGAAATTTTTAATTGGCAATTTAAAATTGCATGTATCATTTTTAATTGATCCACATTTTCTATTCCAATAACAACATATTTAATAAAGTGATTATTCCTAATAAACAAAATGGAAGCTTCCATTCTATTGATTAATTTTTTTTTACAAAAAATATCTAATTTTTTGAAAAGGTTATTCCATTTTTTAAACTTTTTAAATTTTTTTATGTTTTTATAATTGATTAATAATCCCTGCAAAAAACAAGACCTTACATGTACCTCTATTTTGTTACCTCTTACATAGTCCACAAAAGCTTTATTACAAAATCTTCTATCAAATATATTCATTGGTACCTGTATAATATCAGGTATAAATTGTTTTTTAAAATATTTTAAATCTCTCAATTCGTAGATGGAAAAACCAACTTTTTTAACAAGTCCTTTTTTTTTTAAATTTTCAAGTGCTTGATACAATTTTTCTTTATCAATTAAATCTAAAATTTCAATATTATGAATTAAAATACCATATATTTTTTTTTTATTTAATTTTAATAAGCTATTTCTTATTTCTTCAATTAGAAAATTATTTATATCATTTGTTTTTTTTAAGAAGATTTTTGTAACTATTTTTTTTGTATATTTTTTTTGTTCTCCAACAATTTTTTCAGAGTTTTTATAATTTTTTGCTGTATCGATTAAATCAATCTTTTTTTTTTCTATAAAATTAAATATTTTATTGATCTGATTTTGCCTTATTCTAAAATTACTTAACCCATACTTTTTTCCAAAATTTGCAGCTCCAATTCCTAATTTTATTTTTTCATGCACTGTATATTATATTTTTAGGTTAATTAATTTTCTCATAAAATCGAAATACAATAATTAATACTTGGTAATTTTAAATTTGTATTTTTTTCAAATTTTTTTACTGACATATACGTCCCTAATGGTCTCTTATCTTTAATAAAATTACTTTTATAGGGCTTAATTAGTTTAGTATTTAATTTGAATTTTTTTGCTACTTTTTTAGCAAATGAATATTTTGATAAGCAATTTTTTGAACCTATATTATAAGTGCCTTTTAATTTTGTCTTAGCTAATAAAAAAAGTTTTTCCACCAAAATATTTAGATTAATCGGATTAAAGATTATATTTTCAGGAATTCTTAAGGATTTTTTTTTTTCTAAATTATTTTTTATATAGTCAGTGTAACTTGGCCGGTTTTTTATTTTTGAGTGACCAAAAAAGTTAGTTCTTACTACTATAGAATTTTTATAATTAAGAATTACTAATTCACTTAAATATTTGGTAATACTATAATTATTTGATAAATTTATATTTACTTCATTATTATCATTCGATTTAAATCTATTATTATAGACTTGATCTGTTGAAATATGTATTAATTTTGATCTTAATTTATTTTTCTTAAGATATCGTACTAAATTAATCGCTGTTTTTACATTAATATCGTAGGCTTTATCAATATCATCATTACACAAATTTACATTTGTTAAAGCTACACAATTAAAAATTATATTTGGATTAATTTTTTTTATAAAATCTAAATTTTGAGATTTAGTTAAATCACAACTAAAGTCATTATTTTTATTTTTACCAACCGTAAAAACTTTTAAATTATTTTTGATAAAATAGCTCTTTAAAGCAGCACCAAGTCTACCGGATCCTCCAAATATAATTATTTTCAATTTAAATATAATTTTGTTTATTATTAATTAATCTAAGTTTATTTCAATTATTGAAAGATTTCTACCTAGATTTGCAACATGGAGAGTTCATCTTTCAAATATTTATATTAAAAAATTGTATCACAATTAGTTCTGAAATATAAAGAGGCTTAAAATATTTATGGTTAATATAAAAATAAACAAAAATAATATATCAGATAAAAGTAAAACATATTTTATTGCTGATATAGCAGCTAATCACAATGGTTCTCTTAAAAAGGCGCTAAAGCTAATTAGATTGTGTGCATTAGCGGGTGCAGATTGTGCTAAATTTCAACATTTTAAAGCAGAGACAATAGTTAGTGATCATGCTTTTAAAAAAATGAAAAGATTATCACATCAAAAAAGATGGAAGCAAAGTGTTTTTGAAGTTTATAAAAAAGCAAGCCTTAATCCTAAATGGACTAAGGTTTTACAAAAAGAGTGTAAAAAACATAAAATAGATTTTATGACAGCTCCATATGATTTAAATTATGTCGATGATGTTGAAAAATACATATCAGCTTACAAAATTGGGTCAGGTGATATTACCTGGAAAGAAATTATTTCAAAAATTTCAAAAAAAAAAAAACCAGTATTTCTAGCTACAGGGGCATCAAATATTTCAGAAGTAGTTGATGCTGTAAAGCTGATCTTAAAAAATCAAAAAGGATTAGTTTTAATGCAGTGTAATACTAACTATACGAATTCGTTTGAAAATTTTAATTTTATCAATCTAAATGTATTAAAAACCTATAAGAAAAAATTTAAAAATAAAATCATACTAGGTTTGAGTGATCATACTCCTGGACATTTAACAGTACTGGGTGCTGTAGCTCTAGGTGCAAGAGTTGTTGAAAAGCACTTTACTGATAATAATAATCAAGTTGGACCAGATCATAAATTTTCATTAAATCCTAAAGCTTGGAAATTAATGGTTGATGAAACTAGAATTTTAGAAAAAACATTTGGGGATGGTGAAAAAAAAATTGAGAGAAATGAAAAAGAAACTGCTATAGCACAAAGACGTGGTATATGGATAATTAAGAATATAAAAAAAGGAGAAAAATTAAATAAAAATCATTTTACTGCTTTGAGGCCTTGTCCTAAAAATTCAATATCACCGATGTATATTGACAAATTTATTGGAAGAAAATTTAAAATAAGTATTAAAAAAAATAATTTTTTAAAAAAAGATTACTTAAATTGATTATTTTAATACCCTCATTTAATGAACTTTTCTCACTTAAGAAATTAATAGTAAGTCTTAAGGAAAAAAAGTATAATTTTTTAGTTATAGACGATAACTCCAATGATGGAACATATCAATATTTAAAAAAAAAAAAAATTTTTTTTATAAGGAATAAAAAGAATCTTGGTTATACCAAATCATTATTAAAAGGTTTTGATTATCTTGTAAAATCTAAGTATCAATATATTTTTACAATGGATGCTGATGGGGAACATAAGATTCAATATCTGGACCAATTCATAAAAAAATTAAAAAAACAAAAATTAGATATGATTGTAGGAAATAGAGATAGGAAAAATAGATTTCTAGAATGGTTAATTGGAAAGATTTTTTATAAAATTTATAAAATTTCTGATCCATTATGTGGGTTTAGGGTTTATAATAAAAAAAAATTATCTTTAATTTTAAAAAAGATTAATAAAAATTATTTTTTAACTGACATAATTACTGAATTTGATAATTTAGGATTTAAATATAGTGAAATTAAAATTAAAACTAACACTTTAATTGGTAGGAAATCAAGAATAGGCAATGTATTTATATCTAATTTAAAAATTTTAAACATAATGAGATTGATCTTAAAAAATTAAATTTAGTAAATTAAATAAAAGCTTAACTTTATAGAATAGATGTTAAAATTTAAACCTCTTCTTACTCCAACTAAAAATTTGATTAAGTTTTTAAAACAAATAGACAAAAATAGATATTATTCTAATTTTGGTCCATTATACTATAGGTGTAAAAAATTAATTGAGAATAAATTTAATCTAAAAAAAAATAAAGTTGTTTTTACAAGTTCAGGTCATAGCTCCATACTGGCATGCTTATATTTTATAAAAAATTTAACAAGCAAAAAGTATATAATAACAACATCTTTCAATTTTTTTGCAGCACCACAATCTATAGTGCAAGCTGGATTTATTCCCTATTTTATAGATATAAATATAAAGACTTTGCATTACTGTGAGCAAGATTTTATAAATATACCAAAAAAAATTCTTAATAATCTTGCATGCATTATTATTCCCTCACCAATGGGTATGCCAATTGATATAAAAAAACTAAAACAATTAAAAAAAAAATTTAAATGTGAATTAATTTATGATGCTGCTGATACATTTAATAATTTAAATAAAAATTTAAATGAATTAAATTTTTTTACCGTACTAAGTTTTCATCCCACGAAAGATTTTGGTGCTAATGAGTCTGGTTTGATAATTTGTAAAAAAGAATATGAAAGTAAAATTGAAAATATAATTTCATTTGGAGCTGATAAAAAACACAAAAAATCTTCATCAATTGGCTTTAATGGGAAATTTTCTGAATATGACGCTGCTATCTTTCTAGCTAACTATTTTGCAAATAATAAATTTCAAAAAAAAATAAAAAAAAATTCAATTTATTTTAGAAAAAAATTTTATAATCTAAAAAAAAAAGATATTATTTTACATGAAGATTTTGGAAATAAATGGTTTTCTTCAAAAATCTGCTTTATAAGTAAAAAATTAAAATTTTCTATTTTAAAAAAAAAATTTTTAAGAAATGGAATTGAAATATTCAATGTGTGGTCTATAAAACCAATGTCCTATCAAAAAAATTTTGAAAATATTAAAAGTACAAAACTCAGTAATACAAAGAAATATGCAGATAAAATTTTTGGTATATCTATTAATAAGAATTATGATAAAAAAGAGTTAGATTTAATTTCTAATTCTATTGATAATATCTTTAAATAAAGTGGAGACATTTAAATAGTCTATGAGGTATTTAACCATTATATTCTAACCCAAAATAAAAAACTTAAAAATACATTTATGTCCAATTCTGATGTTACAATAATAATTATTACATTAAATGATATGCATAGGGATTTAGATTCTTTTTTTTTGAGCCTTATTCAAAATAATCCGGCAGAAATAATTGTTGTTGATGGAGGCTCTTATGATGGCACAATTGAAATTTCAAAAAAGTATACAAAATCTGTTTATGTAATAAATCCAGGTATGAGCCAACAGCATATTTTTGCATTAAGTAAAGTTAAAACTAAATATGTTTTAATAACTTCTACAAATAAATTTACTCCTGTTGGATTACTTTCAAAATTAAAAAATGAGTATCAAAATAATAACTGTTTTGGTGTTCATGCAAAAATAAAATGTAAATTTGAAACAAATTTTTTAGAAAAAGGAAAAAAAATTCAAATGATGTTTCTTGAAACAAATAAAAAATATAATGATTTTCCAACCGGTCCTTGTTTATTTGAAACAAAAAAATACACTGATTTTACCAAAGAATTAAATAATTCAATTCAATCAAGCGGTTTTGCAATTGATACAATTAGAGCAGATTTTCTTAAAAAAAAAAAATATAAAATCTTATATTCTGAAAAACATGCAATTTTGCATGAAAAGCTTAGTTTTAAAACTTACATAAAAAAAATTATTTCTTATGGTGAGGGTGATTTATTTTATTTTAATAAAAATAAGCTTCATTGGTCATATTATAGAAAATTATTAAGTTTAACTCATGTTTTAAGGAGATATGTTTTTTATTTTCCATTTAAATGTATTTTTATACCAAAATTTTATGTTGCAATTCCATTTTTTCTAATGGTTGCAGTATTTAGATATTATGGTTTTTTTAAAGCTCTCTTAAATAAAAACTTTTCAGGATAAATTAAATAATAATATTTAAAATTTAAAAAAAATTTTTTAAATTAAGTTCAATTTTTTATTTGTATTTTAATAGACGTAGTTAATGCTTAATAATTTTGTTATAAATTATTTCAAATAAATTGTTTTATCTTAATTTTTAAAATTTTTTATATTTAATTATTAATTTTATAACTTTACAAATTTTTTTGTGTTAAAATTAATTTTTTCTTATCAACCTTACCATTATTATTTTTCGGAAGTTTATCTTGTACATTAACAATATTAGGAATCATATATTTTGGTAATAAATTTCTAATTTCATTTTTAATTTGATGCTCTGTAATTTTTTTTTTTGTAGCTACATATCCAATAATTTTTCCGTAATTTTCATTAACTCGATCATAAATAACAGCTGATTGATTTATGTATTCTAATGAATTAAGAGCAGCCTCAATTTCTTCTAGTTCTATGCGATAGCCCATATGCTTAATTTGATTGTCAACTCTGCCAACAAACCAAAGTAGTTCGTCTTTTTCGTATACTATATCTCCAGTTTTATAAATTAAATCTTTATGAGTTTTTATTTTTGGATTTTGTATAAAGCTCTGCATTGTTTTGTCTATATCGTTATAATACCCCAGCGCAACATTAGGGCCAATTAAACAAAGCTCTCCTTTTTCAAACTTTTTTACTTCATTCATATTTTTATCAACAATAATCTTTTCAAAGTTTGGATTTATTTTGCCTAAGGGAGCTAAAGTATTCATCTCTTTAAAATCATTATCTGATATTTCATATGATGAACAAATACATGTGCCCTCTGTTGGCCCATAAACATTTATAATTTTAGCATTATGTCTATAAAGATGATAAAATTTTTTTAATTCTGTCTTTGGAAATCCCTCTCCTCCAAACATGAAAATTCTTATACTTTGAAAAGTTTTATCATTAAGCGCTTTCATTGTTTGAAGATAAACAAGAAAGGACGGAACGCTAAACCATATAGTACATTTTATAATATCAATTAATGCAATTAGTTCTATTAAATTTGTTGTAATTTCTTTTTTTATTGGTACCAAACTAGCTCCACTAAACAATGCTGTATAAAAATCAAACACCGAATTATCAAAATACATTGGACTCACTTGTGCAAAACTATCATTACTGGTTATCTGATACTTATTTATGCTCCACGCTATAAAACTTAATATATTCGCATGCGAAATTACTACCCCTTTTGGAGTGCCGGTGCTACCAGATGTAAACATAACATATGCAGGAGTTGATCCTATAATATGATTTGAAATTTCTAAGTTTTTATCATCAAATAAGTCAAATAATTTGGCCTCAGATAAATCTATTAAATCAATATTAAGTTTATTTGCAGAGTTAGAGAGTAAGGTTGAGGGTTTATGATCGCACACAAGTAATCTTGGGTCACTTGTTCTCAATATTTTTTCAAGTCTTATTTCAGGGTTTTCCTCATCTATATTAGTATAAGTCGCTCCAATTTTTAAACATGCTAACATGCTAACATATCCAAAAACTTCTTTTGTATTAAATATACCAACTACATCATAAGATTTTATACCTTTTGATAGAAAATAATTTGCTACTTGGTTTGAAAGCTTATTTAGCTGATCATAATTTATCTCTTCATCTTTATACTTTATAGAAATTTGACTCTTATGTTTTTCACATACTGAATAAAAATAATTAGCTAAATTAAAAAAACTGTTACTCATCTATCAATCATTCTTCTAGTATCGCATAACCGAAACCACTTTGCCCAAAACCATTACCGTTATAAAATAAATATGTACCATAAGGTGTTTGAACTACATAAGGATAAGCAATCATTTTACTATCCCACCCATCTTTACTTAAATCAAGAACTGTTTCTTCATCCTTTCTATGCCAATATTTTAAATCCTTTGAATATGCGTACCCAAGTCTATAAGCATCTTTGCCATCCCTAAAATCATTTGATCCCCGAAAGCTAAAGTACATATGATATAAATTATTATTTTTTAAAATAACAGGTCTTGTTATGGCTTCTTCTATATTTTTTTGTTTGATAATTTCTTTGCCATCTTGATAAAAGTTAATACCGTCTTTAGAATATGCATATTTTATATCATATGAATGTTCGTACTTATTATTCTTTTTAAACCAACTTGTACCTGAACAATAAAACATATGAAATAAGCTTTTTTCAAAAAATACAAAAGGTGAAGTTGCTGAATATGGTTCATGTATATTTGTGCTTAAAATAGGTCCTGTACTAATTTTTTTAAAAGTCTTACCATTATCTTCACTAATAGCTAAACCTGTTAGATTGCTATATGGAACGCTGCATCTTTGACTCCAGCCACTATAATAAAGATAAACTTTATTTTTATATTTTAATACTCCTGCAGGCATAACCCCATGCTCATCAAATGTACCTGCTTCTCCATTACATAAAATTGGCTTATCATTTATGTTGAGTATTTTTTTTGGATCTTTTATATCTAGATCTAAAAAGGTAGTTTTGCTCTCTGTTTTTATTTCTCTGGTAGAAAAATAAACTCTCATCCTATCTTCTAACAATAAAATTGTTGGTATTTGAGAATGAGAGTTCATCCAACCAAAATTATTGTCTACAGAAAATATTTTGCCTTTTTTTATCCATTTCATTTTTTTTTTTCTAAAATTTTAGAAGCTTCTTTTTTAACTAATTCATCTAACCACTTGTGCATACTTTGACCAGTTTTTGTAGAAGCTTTCCAGGCTAAATTTGCCGTTTCTTCTTTTACCCCCTCAAGCGTTCCAAAATATCTTGTTTTATGTGTTCCACCTTTAGCACCAGGTATTTCAAAGTCAAAATTAGCATACGGTTCCCCTTCGCCAACCCTAAAATCTATGAGATAAAAGACTCCTCCAATGATCCATTGACATTTTACCTCTCTTGACTCAATTGGGAGATCTTTAAAAGGAACTTCTGCTAAAAATTGCTTATTATAGTTTGAAAGTATTTTACCAAATAACGTCTCTTTTTGCCATATAGGTAAATTTTCATCACCAACCACAACTTTTGCACCTTTTTTACATACTCTTACAACTTCTTTAAAAAATTGTTTTTTATCTGAAAATTCGCCAACAGCACCAAAAGAGTAAAATGCATCAAAATAATTTTCTGGATATGGGAGATGTAAAGCATTTGATAAAGAATAAAAAATTTGACTATTTGATTTTTCTAATTTTTTCTTAGCTTTTTTTATCATATCAAAAGAAATATCTGTTAAATGTAATTCTGCTTTATCCGATAATCTTTTATCCAAAATAACTGAATCTCTACCAGTACCACAAGCTACTTCTAACACCTTAAAATCATTTTTAAGATCAAGTAAATCTATCATTTTGCTTCTTACTTCTTCCTCATTTTCATTGTAAGTTTGAAAAGTAAGGTGCAAATATTTGTCATAAGCATCCGCACGACCTTCATAAAAGTTTTTTGCCTCTAAATCTATTTGATTTAAATTTTTAGGATATGTTAAATTTGGTATGCTGTCATTAATATCAAATTCCAATTCACCATCGAATAAATTTTCGTCTTTTTTTTCTAAAAATTTACCGTTATTTGGTGATATGAATTTGTCAAAAATTTTATTCATATAATATTATTTTATAAAATATGCTCTTGGATATGACGAATAAGGTAATTTCTTAAATTTTTTTTCTTTAAAATATTCTTCTATTGCATTTCCCTCTCCCGTGTGCAACCCAGCGGTGTAACCTGAAAACATCATAACACCACCTGGTAACAATAAATCATAAAAATTTTCAATAACGCTTTTTACCGGTTTATATAAATTAATATCTACATTCATAATAGAAAATCTTAAACCCATTTTTGATTTTTTAAAATCATTCTTTATTTTTGAAATATCTCCATCAATTAATTCAACTCTCTTAATGCCTGGCATAACACTGTCTTGATTATGTAAATCTATTAATTCTTCAATCATCTTTTTATTTGGAGAATTTGAACTACCTAACAAAGTTTTAGAATTATTAGAATTATAAAAAATATTGTTATCCTTTGTTGGGCTTGATTCTATATAATTTTTAAAATGATCAAAAGCATAAATTTTTTTATTCATATCGTAAGGAGCGAAGATCTCCAACAAATATAACCAAGTAAACAAACTATCACCTTTATATATACCAAAGTCAGCAATGCTTCCGGGCATATTAAGTGTTTTTTTAAATAAATCGTAAAATGCTATTTTTTTTGTAAAATAACTTCTCTGCATAAAGGCATTGTTAGTCAATAATTCTTTAAAGGTTGTATTGTTTTTTAAGGCTATTTTTTCTAAGCCCTTATAAAAGTTAAGATCTTTTTTTTTATATTTCTCATTCTCTTTTTTGGAATTAAAGATTTGATTTTCAATTTCATCAAATCTCATATTATTAACCCTCCGTCTATGTGTAGAGTTTTACCGTTCATAAAATCATTTTCAATTAAAAATTTTACTGCTTCCGAAATATCTTCGGCATTTCCAAGTTCTTTTAAAGGCATTTGTTGTTTTATACTTGTTAGCGTTTCATTTGTTACAGCTTTGTATGTTGACTTGGTATCAATAAAGCCTGGCGCTATTGCTATGCATCTTATACCAAAGCTACCTAATTCTTTTGCCCAAACTTTTGTCATGGACTCTAATCCTGCTTTTGCAGCACTATATGCGCTTTGACCAATATTTCCTTTGGCACTTACAGAGCTTATATTTATAATTACTCCTTTTACTCTGTTATTAATCATTTCTTCAGCAACATAAGAGGTCATTAAAAAAGGTGCTGTTAGGTTTGTGTCAATAGTTTTTTTCCAATTATCTAGACTGTGTCTTTTTTGTTTTGAGGTTATGCTTATTAATGGCTCACTATGTAAACTACCCGCATTATTGATAAGAATATCTATTTTTTGATATTTTTTTTTAATAACGTCTATGGCGTTTTGTATCTCATTATCTTTTGTTACATCACATGCTATTTTTAAAATATTTTCATTATTCTTAAAATTTTCTAAAGCCTTTTGATCAAAATCTAGCACAGCTACTTTTGTACCATTTTTCAGAAGTAACTCTGTTATTATTTTTCCTAATCCATTTGCTCCACCTGTTATTATGGCAACTTTATTTTCAAGTTTCATTTATAACAACTTTTCATTAACTATTTTTTTTATAGTTTTTATATCTGTCATAATTAATATTTCGTCCATACTAAACTGAATATCAAAGTCTTTTTCTATTGATGTAATTAAATCCATATGCTTCAAGGAATCCCAACTTTCCAAGTCTTGCATGGTAAGTCCATCTTTCAATTCTTCTTCCTTCATTCTTAAAACTCCAGAAATAATTTGATTTAATTTTTTCATAATTTATTTTTTTTCAGATTCAAAAAAATTAATATCTATCAAAGTCTAAATTTATTTTCTTATTTTTGAAAGAAATATTTTTCGAAAAAATTTTGGAAAATAACTAAAAATATTTAAAATTATTTTATTCGTCTCAAAAAACCATTATAATTTAGAGAAAATAAAAACTTTTCTAAACTTTTGTCTATTTCAAATTTATCATTTTCTTTTAAAAATAGCTCTACTGCTTCATATGGCCCTGAACCAAAATTTTCATGACTTGGATGTCCATTTAGAAAGGTGTCCTCTACAATAAGAAGTCCATTTTCCGGAATAAATTCAGAATATAGTCTTAATTCCTCAAGAACATGGGATGTTTCATGATTTGAGTCCAGTATAACCATCACATTATTTTTATTTTCACATTGCTCTTTTACTTTCTTGATTATTTCCCCATCAATACTAGAGCCATGTAGGTAATTTAATCTATCAACTTTTGGTAAGTTTTCCTTGGGATACAAGTCAATCGACAAGACTTCGCCTAAACCTAAAATATTACATATTGTTGATAAAAAAACAGCTGAGCCACCCCAATGGGTTCCAGTTTCAATTATTAAGTCGGGTTTATTTTTTACTATAATTTCTTGATATAACCACAGATCTAACGGAGTTTTACCAGTTTGATGTCCCAGCCAACTAATCTGTAATCCAGATTTTTTTTCTAACATATTAAAATAAAGACGATGAAAATTTTCAATCACTTTTTTGTCTTCAGGAGTTAAGTTATGCTTTTCTTGTATGGGGTAGAAATTACCTTGCTCAAATGTAAATTTAGTTTGTTTTTTCATAATTTATTCTTTAATTTTAAAATTTCGTAACCAGCTTTAATATCAATTCTATCGTATTCATTTTTTGGTGGATGAGAGCAGTACCCCATAATACTTTTTTCTTCAAGGCTTAAATCGTTATAAATCTCTAATGGAAGATTATTTATCAAATCATAATTTTGTTTAATCCACCACCTGGTAAATGTAACAATTAATGCCCAACGAGTTTTTAAGCTTTTATTTGCAAGTGCACCATGCCAAAGACGACTGTCCCATAATACAATATCACCAGGCTCGCTATCAATTGTAATTGCACTCTTAAATCTGTCTTGATCAGCATATTCATCCAATAAATGACTTTTAGGAACTACAACAGTAGATCCAGTCTCACTGTCATGTTTATCGATTATAACTGATGCTTGCATAACAAACAGTCTCTTTCCTGCATTTGGTATAAACGAATCTATATGTAAAGGTAGATCTGAGGAAGCACTGCTTCTTGCTATCATGGCTCGTAAAATATAATTTGGCTTATCTTGTGGAATTTGTTTGTAATATTTATCATTTAAAAAATGTATTAAAATATCTCTAAGATTTTTATTTTGAAAAATCAGCTTTGAAAAAAATCTATCTTTTTGTTCTGGATTATAAATAACATCACTCTCACGGTTTAATCTTGGAGTCGTTTCAATTGCAGGTGCGGGATAAGTATCCTTAATATTCAATATTTTCTCTTTTAATTTTTTTATTGAAAATGCATCAATTTCTCCTTTAAGTATTGTAAATCCATTGTTTTCTATTTCCAATATGTGATGATTTATCATTGGTATATTCCTGAAAACTTTAAGAATCTTTGAGTATCTAATCTAAACTTTTCACCATCTTTCGATATAAAAACCTCTTTTTCATTAGTATTTTTTGTTATCAAAGTATTTGCACCAATAAAATTTTCACTTCCAATAGATATATTGTGCCCAATTGTTGCATTTACTCCTAAAAAACATTTTGATTTTAATATTACATCTCCAGAAATTACTACTCCCGATGTTATCCAATTAGTATTTTCCATACTTGATCCATGACCCAATGTTGTGTTGCTCCATAAAAAATTACTATTTCCAATCTTTACGTAAGGCTGGATAGCAACGTGGTCTAAAATAATATTATTTTCACCTATTTTAAGATTTTCATGTATTTCTACTGATGGATGGATATAGTTTACAAAATTATAACCTTTCTCTTTTGCCTCTTGGTATTTTTTTTCTCGAACATTGTTCATTTGTATGTACCCTATGGCTACAATCATTTTATATTTACTAACATCATATTTTTCCTGAACATTTTCAAAGGGTACCAATGGTAATCCTTCTATAGAGGTTTCTATTATATACTTTTTATCAACAGTAAATCCTACTACATCAAATTTTTTTTTTAAAAAGTGATATACGATCTTAGCTATATTTCCATTTCCATATACTATAATTTTATCCATTTTATTTTTTTATATTAATTTAAAATTTTTTAACATGTGGGTAATAATATTTTTGTTATTATGCATCATAATATCAATTACAGATAGAAAAGGCACAAATTTATTATTAAATTGTTTATATTTTATTTTTTTTGTTTCTATAAAGCTTAATCTTATATTTTTTGATCTAAATATCTCTTTATCATATAAATCGAGTCCACCCATTAGATTAACATACTCTTTTGCGTTTAATTTTTCACAAATGTTTATTATCTTATCTTGATTTTTTAAATCATTATTTTTTGCAATCTCACTTGAATAAGTAAAACTAACATCAGTCTCAAGATAGTCAGTTATTTTTTTTAACGAATAACCAATAAACTTAGCTAAGTTGTTTTCTTCTTGATTAAATATATTTTGAATTAATGGAAATACATTTTTAAAATTATCAGCTCTTTTATAGTTTAATTCAATTGTTTTTAAAATTTTTTTTGAATTTTTTCCAATTTGTATTTCATTAATTAATTTATTTTGGCTTGCCCCAACCAGCTCTAATGTAAACTGATATGGTTTACCCTCTACCAAAATCTTATTGCGATTTATATACCCTTTGTTTATATAATTAACATCATCAAAAATAATAAATTTATCTACAGCATTAATTAGTTGCCAATATCCAATGTAGGGCAAAAGATAAGGTTGCATAATTGCAATTTTCATTTTTTTTAAAGTTTAATTATTTCCAATATTAATCCTAGATGTTTAATCCACATATTAAAATAAATTGGTGAACAAATTGCTTTATGTAAGATTTTTTTGCTCTCATGAGATTTTATATATTTTGATACAATTTTTAATACTACAAACTTTATATCTTTTGTTTAATAGAAACTTTTCTAAATAAAATCCGTTTTGGATTGTTATTATAGTTTCAACTATTTGGTTTATAATTTAAATACAGTATTCAATAAATTTAAATATAAATAAAAATTTTTTTCAGTGCATAAATCAAGCCAATTGAGCTATTAGTACTGGTCAGCTACACGCATTACTGCGCTTCCACATCCAGCCTATCAACGT
>JGI20151J14362_10000297_pt1 | contig 37095 bp, 20 predicted proteins | sample COG_01_FD_14362 | JGI IMG/M metagenome (IMG submission 14362)
CTCAACGCGAACGCAAAGAAGATGGAAATGAAGAGGAAGAAAGAGGAGAGAAAAAGAGCGAATATGCTCCCTAAAGCCGTTTTCTTGACCAGAGATGCCATTGTGTGTGAAGATGATGAGTACAACACAAAAAAGGAAGAGGAGGGGACGATTTTCTAACGTTTTTCGTAGGCTAAACGCTCAACGCAACGAACAAGGAACAATCACAAGAGCTTTTAAAACAACAATACATTTTTAACTTCTATTAAAATAATAACGTGTACGTATACACACACAAACTCGCACATTACGCTGGCAACTTGCTCGCGGTGATCAACTCCAACTTGCGTTGCAAAAACGCCGATCCGCACAAGAACAAAGTGCACATCCCAAACATCGCCGATAACGGAAATAAAGCGACGTTGTACAAAATTACGCACACGAACAAGTTCAAAGGAATGCGGAAAAAGTTCATCACGGTCGAGCGAACGTCTTCGGGGACGTATTGCGCTCTCATTTTCATCATCGATGGCCAAAAAATACCAACCATAAACTCAAAGACGAGGAAACCACACAATTGCAACTTGCCTTCAAACGTGATTGGTCCTCCTTTATACCCACCCGAGCCTAACTCGAACGTTTTAATAAACACTGGAATAGATAACGAGCACGCGGAGAGTAAAAACACCGATTGCATGTATTTTTCAACTCTTAAATCCGATCTCGCCATTAATCTCGAAGACATGGACGAACCGATCATGCACGCAACCATCATGGTGGCAAAAATCATACCGTGAGGAATATCCTCGCCGTTAGGTGACAACGCCGGCGTCCACAAAAAGACGAACGAGTACATCGACGCTTCAAACAAAGATTGCATAGCACCCAAGTAGAAAATCTTCTTATCGGAGAAAATCGCTTTGTACGCGGTCGAAAAGGACTGCTGTAAGTTTGCGTTCTCGACGACGTCGCCGGTGTTTTCCGACCAAGTGAGAAAAATGACCGCGCCGCCGATGGCCAAAAAGCACGTCGCCGCATCGAACGGTGCCACCGGACCCAAACTCATATCGGTCACTAAATAGTTCGCCACTAACCCGGAAACGATAGAGACCAACCCGTTCCCTAAGAAGATGGCTTTCGAGAATGTTTTATCTAACCACTCCGCTTCGTATCCTCTTTTGAAGTGTTCCGCGACCAACCACGACTCAAACACCGTGAACAACAAACTCGTCGCAATGCCACCAAAAAACCTCCCGAGCATTAAAACGTAATAATCCGACCAGTGCTTGGTCACGCAACTCGCGATATACGTCGCCACGTACACCAAAGCCGCCGCTTTCCTCCCGTGCTTATCCGCCATAGAACCAACCACGGTGCCGAAGATCATTGAACTCCCAAACCCGGCGATGAAAAGTTTCCCGATATCCCCGGTCGTGTATCCGTAGTGCTGATATAACGCGTACACGTACGGACCTTGCAACCAATCTCCAGCCATCATCAAAGAATACACGAACAAATAGTTATTTCTGAAATTCAAGAAGGACGAAGGCATTTGCGTCTTTTCTTTTTGGGTGAACTTTTGGAACTCCATCAGAGCGCAAAAAACAGCCAGGACGCTAAACTGCGTCCAGTAATACGCTTCCATTTTCTAAGAATGAACGGTGTAATGAGGCAACTTTGGTTATTGATATTTTGAGATTGTTCTTCTTCTTCGGCAGTGAGAAAAGCACGACGAAAAGAGAGAAGAAGAAGAGAGCTTTAGTAGTAGCTTTCTTTTTTTCTGAGGATGGACGAATTTTGGGTTTTAGCAGAAGGACGAGCGAAGAGCAGAAATTTCTGCAGAAAAGGCAAACTGTTTGAAAATTCAAAACTGGGCTCCACATAAAATCAAATATCACCATCCTGGTGGACGAGATGGAAGACGACTTAGACGCCCTCATCGACGATGAGAACGAGATGGAGGAGACGTACATCGACGAAGACGAGGAAGACATGGCGTTTTTAGCGGAACAAGACTTAGACGACGATGAAGAAAACGCAGGAGGTGCAACGCAAAATCCGCCCGGGACGCAAGATTTGGATTGGTTAGAGAACGAAGCAAATGGAGGTGCAACGCAAAATTCAAATAAACGGGGCCCTTCAGATTTCGAAAAGAACAACACTGAAAATGATGACGACGATGATGGTGACGATGCGGAAAAAGCAGCGGCAAAGAAAAAGCGTTCGATAAACCCGACGCCATCTTTAACCGAGGAAGAACTGGCGAAAGAATTGGCGGAGAAGAAACGAAAGCAGCAAGAGTTGGAAAGGAAAGAACGAGAGTTGGAGTTGGAACTTTTGAGATACAAATCTGTGGCGAGAAACGCTCCGCCTTTGTTGACTTCAGCCGAGGCCGTTTCGGCGGGATTTAGAGTCATCAGCGTGACTGATCCGAAAGATTCAACGCACAGAGTGTATTTGAAAGTCGAGGAGCGTCCGTTTGGGGAGTTGGATGGCGATTCGAACGATGAAAATGATGTTTTGTTGAGCGAAAACCAGCTGGCGCGAAAGAAAGGAAAGAGAGGTTACGACCACGCTCGGGCGACGATCAATCGCATTCACTTGTTAAATGAACCCATTAACGACATGTTGATGGAAATTGAAGAGAAGAAATCAGCCGCGTTGGCTGCAAGCTTGGAAGAGCAAGCGAACAGAGAGAACACGATGCCGACGGAGGAAGAGATGCGAAGCGCAGAGGAAGAAGAGACGATGAGCGTGGAAGACTTCGCTGAGATGCAAAGAAAGAAGAAGAAAATTATAGAGCTGAAAGCAAAGATTGCCAGTGCATCGTGGTTGACGAAATATGCGCCGAGAAAGTTTACGGATTTGATTTCCGACGAACGATCGAATAGAGAGTTGTTGAGATGGTTAAAAATGTGGGACAAAATCGTGTTCAACAAAAAGACGCCGGATCAAATGATGAATCATTCAATTATTAATCCGTCGGTTATGAAGGCAAGCAACGGCCAGAATAGAAATAACAATTACAACAACAACAGCAGCAAGTATCAACAAAAAACGGAAGAACTTTACGATGCGTCGGGAAGACCGATGAAGAAAATAGCTTTGGTTTCTGGCGGTCCTGGCTCTGGCAAAACTACGCTCGCGCACATCGCAGCGAAACACGCAGGGTACAGAGTCGTAGAAATCAACGCTGCGAGTACGCAGAAATCCACCAATGGTCTCGTGGAAGCCGTAAAACAAGCCGTAGAAATGCGCTCGGTGTTGGAATCGATGAAGGGAATCTCCGTTTCAACAAAGAGTGATAGCCAAAATGCAAGGCCAAACTGTTTAGTTATCGATGAAATTGATGCCATATTTGGCGGAAACGAAGGCAAAGGTGCCATGAGTGCTCTTCTGAAACTTGCAAACGGAACTTTAGGCGGCAAGAAGAACTCGAATGGTCCTCTGAATCGTCCGATTATCCTCATTTGCAACGACATGTATTCGGCAGCATTGCGACAGTTGAGAGACGCATCGAAGCTCGTCAGGCTGCGTCCGCCATTGGCGGCGAGAGTCACCGGTAGATTAAGAGAAATTAGTTCGAAGGAGAAAATTTCATCCGATCCAAGAGCGCTCAGTCAGTTGGCAGAGACGTGTGAATTAGATATTCGCGCGTGTTTGAATCATTTGCAATACAAGTCTCTCGCGAGAGGAAAATTTACCATGGCGGATGCTCCTATTTCCGGAGAAAGTAAAGACGTTGGGGCGAAAGCGTTAGAGATGATGCGCGATGTATACAGAGGTAGACATGCCTTCATGGAGAAGACGTATCCGGGACCGGCAAAGCATTTCAGCTGGATGTACGATAGACTTGAAACATTTGGAGATGACAATTTATTGTTGGAGTCTACTTTTGAAAATCTTCCCAGCGCAAAGCTTAATGATTCGACGATGGAAATGTTTGCTTTGGCGTCAAATGACATCTCTAACGCAGATGTTTTTAAAAGTTCAAAACTAGCAAACTCGACGGATTATTTCTACGGTCAAATCGCTTCCGTGCACCATCGCGCGAGCGGTTGTAGTACCATGGATTCCGTGGAGTTTCCAAAAATCAAAACCGCCGAGAGAGAATTGCAAAGGAAAAGAGAAATAACGAAGGAATGGATGGAGAAAGCGAAGATCGATTCGCGATCTATTTCAATGCGCAATTCTAGTTCAGTTGACGTGTTACCATACGTTCTGACGATAATAGCTCCCGACGTGGGCAGAGCTGCCGGGTATGATTTCATGTCGCAAAATGAGTCGGAGGTGTTGAAACGGGCAGTCGACGTGACGCGTTCAGCCGGTTTGACGTATGCGAAAACATCGTCAAAAGGTTCATTCGATAGAAGTACGTACAGTGCTAGTTTACAGCTGCAACCGGCGATTGACGAACTCGTAAAATACGGATGTGGAGTTCCTGGAATGGTGTCGAAACCAATCTCTGCTAATGGTGCTGCGATTCGCATGTCTCGCGAGGAATGGATCGCACAACGAAACGCATTGAACGACGAAAGAGACAAGTTAAGAAACGAAAAGCTCGTCGACCGACGCGAGCTCGGTCCTAACGCCCGAGAATTGGTCGCCCGAGAAGTAACCATGGACGAAATCCGCGAACGCGCGAGAAGCTACAATCCCGAAGGCGTATTCACACCAGAAAAAGGAGGCGAACGAGGCGTCGAAAAGAAGCAGTTTACGAATCAAAACGTCGTAAACCTGCCTCAGTCTGCCGCGTACGACGAGATGAAGAAAGCGAGCAACGCGAGACTCGAGCTTGGCTTTTCCGGCGGGAACAAACACAGAATAGCCGCGAGTACCAAACCAAAATCTTTGACGACAGTTGGCGTGACCAAGTACAAATACAACGAAGGCTTTACGAACGCCTTGCGAAGAACGGTGTACATGAAAGATTTATTCCCGGGAATGGTAGCCAGCAAAGATGTAGAGGAGGAAGAAGGGGAAAAGGAGGAGGACGAGAAAGAAGCAATCAATAATAAGAATAGAGGAGAAGAGGCGATGATGGTTTAATAGTTCAATCGAGTATTTCGTGCTTTTTTTTTTCTTCTTCTTCTTCACAGATTTGCAAAGAGGAGCTTCACTTAAGAGAGCAAGAGGCGGGTCTCACATCTCACAAATACACATAATAAAGACGACATGCTCGCACAATCTCGATTCTTCTGTGCGCCATCGACGTCTTCTTCCTCTTCCTCTCATCGCACTCAACACACTTTATCGAGCAGAGGAGGAAGACGTTCTGGCCTTCGAGATGAACAAAAACGTCACCCGAAAGTCCATCAAAGAAAAAAGAAATGTACCCACGCGGCGTTGGCAAACGCAGACATTGAACGCGCTCGAGGAGGTGATTTTCGCGAAGCTGCAGAGTGCTTCGTTGACGCGTTCTTCGTCGACGGTAAATCGAATCCAGACGACCGAGAAATCGGCTCTTTAGAACGCGCCCAGGCGTCTGATTTATCCAAAAGATACTCAAATGCGAAGAAAGGGGCGATGTTCATCGTGCGAGACGACGAGACGTGCGATTTGATGGCGTGCGCTGGGGTAGAGTATCGACGATATTTGGGCGATTACGACTACGAAAACGTTCCGGAAGACGTTGATAGATTCGCGCTCGGGTCTTCGATAACGGTACCGATTATTGCAAACCTGGCCACCTCTCGAAAGGCTCGAGGGAAAGGCTACGCCAAGGCGTTGGTGAGAGAGTGTGAAAAGGAGGCGAAGAATAACGGTTTCGAAGAGTGCGCTTTAATTGTAGAAAGCACGAATAGTAAAGCTCGTTCGTTGTATAAAAAAATGGGCTATAGAGTCGCGAAAACGCTGAAAGATCAAAATGCGTTGAAGATGCAGAGCGACGGAAAAGCGAGAGTCGTGAAGGTGACCACGTTGCTAATGAGAAAGAGTTTACTCAATCAAAGACAGAGCATCGATTTGGAGAGTCTCGTTGTTCCAATCGGTGCAGTGGTAGCTTTATACGCGCTCAGTGCTAACGACGACCTTCGAGACGCCATCTTTGGCTTTCTCGGCACTTCGTAAAATAGTGTCATGAGAGGAACAACATCGCGACGACGAACTTGAGATAATAAGAAAGTGTGCGTACACTGTGGTGATTTTCATCTGTTTCAATATTTATAATTACGTTGTTAATATATTAATCTTTCCGGAGGCAATAATTCCCCGGAGTAGCTGCCTCTAAAGAGCTAAATTTATCCTTTACTTTAGTTTACTGTACGTACGTTAATCGTCGTCTATTTTCTTTTTATTTGTTTATTTTCTTTCGTGCTGCGGCTTAAAGCGTATTTTACTCGTTCATCGCCATCATCACACCTCAATTTTCTTCTTTGCTCTTTCTCTCTTAAAGTCCTCCAACGTTTTGAACTTGGTTTCCATGATCTCTTTCAAGTCGTCTCTCATGGTTGGTTTCTCTGGGCCTTTGTAGTAAAAATGGAAAGCCCAAAACTTTTCCAAGCCGTAGAGCGATCCACTTTCGTAATCTCTTAACGCATACTCTTCAAAATCACGATATATCGCAGTTCGAAAACGTGCTTCTAAACCGTAGGAATAGAATCTGAACAAGCATTGCAACCCGTAGTGGTGGTTTGCTCGGGCGTCTTCCTCTGCGAGGCGGCAGAACTCTTTGTACATCTTCACGTTGAAAGTTTGCCTCAAAAAGTAACTCCAAAATCGAAACAAAGTGTTCATTTCTTCTGATTGACCACAACCAACTCGCTTACGTTCCTCGATGCAACGCTCGTGGAAAGCTTTATACTTTTGCTGCTTAAAGCCATTCTCTTCTAACAAAGCGTGCGACACATGAGAAGGCGAGTCTGCTGATCTTCTTTGCTGCGCAGCTTGATGCATTTGAGAGCCAATTTTTGGAGAAAACGAACCCATCAACCAGCCAATGTCTTCGCGTTGCGACTGTCCATCTTTAGGAAGCGATGAAGGGAAAAAGTTCGCCGTATCTTTCTTCCACGAGCCAGTGACAGAATTTTTCACCGGTGTCGACATTGCCGGCGTCGCGCCTGACCCAGTAATCGGTCTCGCTGCAGAACTCCCCGCGGTACTTCCCGGCCCGTGACGGGCTCCCTTCTGAGTGACAATCATAAGTCGGCCAACATCAGCGTCGTTCATATCATCCTCTTCGTATTCGTCGTCGGTATTTTCGTCGTCGGACTCGTTGTTATTGTTATCGCCAAAGTCTTCGTCCATCTCGAAATCGTCCGCCTTTGTCGGTGCTGAAGTCGCAGATTCTACTGCTGCCGCGTTGCTATCTGCTGATTGCGGCACGCTCGCTGATCCATCGGCAGATAACAACCAGTTTCGCCATTGATCGCCACCGACTCGAATCGCATCCTTAGCCTCGTTAAATTCAATCACCGTCGACCCTTGCAACGCTTCCGATAACGCAGTCGGATCAGGAGTAAGCATGCGCACTCTGTTGAAGGCGCCAATCACAGAGAGAGCAATCCAACCTTCCGTCGGGTCCATTTTTTGTCTAAGGAATAAGTCGCGGCATAAGTTATCGACCGAGAAGTAGTATTCAACTTGTCGCTTCAACGCCGCCAAAACCTGAGCTCTAGTCGCTACCGGGGCTGCCATATTCTGTGGATAATATCCATAACTTTGCGGCGGCATACCCCTTCCCCGCAAGGGATACCCTTGGGGCATGTAGCCAACGTTGTATGGCTGTTGGTTAAATCCTCTTCCACCGTTGTTAATACTTCCTCGCCCTCTGCCGCCTCTTCCTCTACCAGAGTTATCGTTGTCGCCGCCTCCTCTGCCTCCTCCTCCTCTTCCTCTACCCCCGCTACCGTATGCATATTCGCCGCTGTGATCTGACCCGATGGATCCTACAGAACCGTTTCGACTGTGTCTACCACCACCTCCAGTTCGTCCTCGTCCTCGGGCTTTAATGTTCGTATCCACACCGCCGCCTCTGCCTGGGCCGGTTCTTCCGCCCGGGCCGGTTCTTCCGCCCGCGGGCGCATTCGCCGGTCGATTGTTGTTATTGGTGTTGTTGTTGCTGTTCGCATTCGGATTGGTATTATTGTTATTGTTATTGCTGTTGTTATTGCTGTTGCTTTGGTTGTTTTTGTTTTTGTTTTTGTTTTTGTTTGCTTCGCTATTTTCGCTGTTGCTGTTATTATTTGCATCTTTCGGCATCGCATTCGCGCCGTCCTCGGTTGATTTCTGATTCTTTTTCGAATTCGAGTTTGAAGCGCCTTTCGTTCCGTTCTCCGCCGCTGCTGCTCTCAATAACTCGCTCTCTGCGCCAGTAGGCACCGCGGTTTCATCTCCTAATGACGGCCACACCACAGTTTCCGCGACCGCTGCAGTCGGACTCGACCCGGGCGTCCCTCCCCCGAGTTTCGCTCCTCCCCACGCCGGTTTTGAAGGGGCTTCCGCCGGCACTAAGTTCACCGGTTTCTCCTTCTTATCTCCGCCTTCTTTCTTGTTCTCGGAGGAGTCTTTATTATTAGCGCTATTGCTATCGTTGTTATTTTTATTCTTCTTCTTTTTGCCCGAAGATTTATTGTTATTGTTATTGTTTGAACCCCCCGAGGAAGCTTTGTTGGAATTGTTGTTGTTGGAATTGTTGTTGTTGTTGTTGTCTTGTTGCGAGGACGTTGTTTCAATCGTATCATTTAACGTATCCTCAACTTTCTTCTTCCCGCCGCCGAACAAGGACGCGAACGATGTCACGGCCGCAGCCGCCATGCTCCCAACAGTCGTCGCGGTCGATTGGCCTTCGTTCGAACCCGATTCTTTTTGCTTCTCTTCCTCTGGTTTCCTTTCCGCTGCGCTCAGCGAGACAGCTTGTCCTCCGACGATGTTGTTATCATCTTTCTCTTTTTTCGTCCCTTGTTGCTCTTGGTTGTGTTTTGTTTGATGAGCGGAATTTTGAGCAGCTTGTCCCGAATTCTTTTTCTCGTCTCCTGCACTTGCCGGCGAGCCGGAGGACTGCTTGAGGACGTTAGCCCACGGGGCGGACATTTTTCTATATCAATCGAACACTTTGTCGCGAGAATCTACTCTTTCTCGATGCAATTATCCCTCGCTTCGAGGCGCTTTCCTCGTTTGGATTTACGTTTTCTGTTACGCGAATTTGCAAAAACACCGGGAACAAAATTTTGTCTGTGTTTGCAATTTGCGCTTGCTCTCTCTCTTCGCGAAAGGAGAAAAAAAAAATGAAACTCTCTTTTCTGCCTAAACGGGCGTCTCGCGAACCGTCTTCCTAAGATAACTTTACTCAAACGCGTTCGAAAGTATTCAACGTCTGCGTTTTAGAGAGAGGTACTCGGGATATTTCTACGCGCTCAACACAAAGCACCCCGATAAAAGTAAAGAAATGTATTTGTTCAAGGAAAAAAAAGGAGGAAGAGAAAAAAGTTGCTTCGAGCTTTTTGTGTTTTTTTCTTCTTTTTCCTTTTGGATTTTATGATTTGGTGTGGATGTGCAAGAAGAACAATACGAGTAAAACAAACAAAACTATTCAAACTATTCAATATTTCTTTTTACTCTTTCTCTTCCTCTTCGATCGCTTCGCTCTTTTTCATCTTTTTCATCTTCGTCGCGTCTGCTGCTGCTACTGCGTCGTTCTCCTTGGACGGAACGACTCTTTTTACGCGCTTGACGACTTTTCGAGCCTTGGGAGAACCGCCCTCGTCGGTTGGCGCTTCGACTTTTCGAGAGCCCAACTTTTCGGCTAAGCGTTTAGATTCTGCATCGGAAAGGGATGACGCATTCTTTGTCACTGATGATGCGACTCTTCGAGGGGACTTTGCAGACACTCGGCGAGTACCTGGAGCGACTGGTTGTATCACTCGAGAGGAGGAGGAGGAAGAGGAGGGGGAGGAGGAAGAAGTAGACGGTTTCTTGATACGACCACTCGTCGTCGCACGAAGCGCGCCTGTTGGATCACTTTTCTTCCGTTCCGGAGCCGAAGACGCCAAAGAACGCGAGAAAGATGGAGGAGAAGAAGAAGAAGGAGAAGAAGAAGAAGAAGAAGAAGAAGGTTTCTCGAAATCCATACCATACGGGCTGAACGTAGTTGACGACGGCTTTGTGTCAGGGGTGTTGAGTTCCGACATGAAAACGTCCGCTCCCAAATCTCTCAGAGACGCTTGTTCTCGCGCTCCAGCAGTCAACTGCTTCATGGTTAAACCAGCGTGCTCGTAGAGAAGATTCGCTATGTACTCGCGTCTGTCTCTTTCTGGTGCCGCCTGCCAAGTGAACCACGGTATTTGAATGACCGTCCATCCTTGCTTTGTCAAGATAGCCTCTCTCAAGTTATCGCCACCGATCCGAACAGTTGGACGGTTTATCGAGTAATGGGTCGGCCCATCGGCTTCGATACAAATTTTACGACCTTTCAACGCAATATCTAACGAATACAAGCCACCTTCGGTGAGGAATTCGAGCTCGTGAGGGACACCCATTTCCGACAGTGTCGAAGAGACTTCTTGATGAAACCCAGAAATCGTCACGCACGTTCTCGTGACTTCCATCCAACTCTTCTTCGCCTCGCTTTCCAACTCCGGGTATATTAATTTCCCGAACGGGGAAAGGATCTCGTACGCAAAATGAGCCTGATAAATTTGATTTAAGGACATTTCCCCCTTGCTCCCTCCTCCCGTCACGAAACGATAAGGATGATCCTTATCGGAATATTTGTTAAACTGTTCAATGTCAATCGTCGCTATCTTTTTACGAAACACATCAAAGATATCTTTTTCCTCGATAAATCCCATATTTGCAACTGCCCAAATACAAGTCGTTAACGATTGGGTGGTGGCTTGATCCATCTGCCGTATCATCGCTTGCATGAGTGCATACACCACGTCTTGCGGAATATTTAAACCTAAAATCGACCACGACCATAACATTTGCGAGATCCCCTGGACTGTAAATTGGTCATTTTCGGCTTCCATTTTTGCTCTTTTACTCATTATTTCCACGAAATCATCGTTTGGTAAATACGTTAAGAGCGCCAAGCTTCGCATGTAATTGACAATTGGTTGCGTGCAATTTTTATTCTTCTGGTGTGGATCGTACGTCACTTTAAGCCATTCGGTCATTTCGCTCAACACGTGTTCGAAGTACCTTCCTTTGTCGTTCGGATAGGCACCAATTTCCGCCATTCCGTAGAATGTATTCACGAATACCATGATCGTAAGCGTATCCTCTGTGTATTCATTTTTGAATTTCGTGGACTCGGATGTATCGTCTGCGTTCCACTTTTCTTTTACCATAGTACATCGCGTTTGTAGTCCCGCGAGATAATCCACAAATTTCTGACTCGGTCGAAAATTTCTAAACTTTGTGTACGCCCAGAATGCGTTGCAATTTTCCACCGTCGAGCGGTTATGTAAATCATCGTCCCATCTGCTAGTCATTCGTCGTAAAAACTCGTGGTCTGGTTCGTATTCCAAGCAAGCGTAGGCCCAAAGAGTATTTGAAATGCCTTGAATAAACATCGTCTCAATTTTTGGTTCGATCATATCTTCGATTCGCTTGAGTAAACCGTGCGGTAGTGTGTAAACTTCACCGAGGCCTTGCTCTCTTAACGTTGCGAGAGCCCAGAGTATATTCGTGAGCGACTGAACCGACCACACTCTTGGATCGTTGAATAGGTTCTCTGTCATGCTGTGAAGGAACATGCTCGCAAGATCTTTTCCCATGTCAAATCTGAGTTGCGCACACGCCCACAAAATATTGGAAGTTTCTTGCGTCTTAAAGTTTCCAGCACCAAAACCATACGCTGAAGTCGTGCGAGGTTGCCCTAAATGCATCGCTATACCTTTTCTAAACGCTGCTTCAGTTTCCGGCCGAAGCTTATAACCAAGTGTGCCGTACGACCACAGACAGTTGGCGACACCTTGGGGAACGTAGCCTTCCATGACGTTCAAGTTCAATCTTTCGATGGCATCCAAAAACTCAGCTCTGATACTCTGCGGAACTTGCTCCGGAGGAATACCCGAAAACAAGTCTTCCACGTTATGATCATCGCGTTCAAAATAAAGCACCTTTTCATCGTCGACAGCATCTTCGTATTTACCCGAAGGGCTCATGATCGTGAATGCCCAAAGCACGTTCGAAACGTTTTGTGCGGCAAATTTCGCGTAATTGTTCTCTTTTGCGCAGTTTATGTACTGTCGCAACAAAAGTGTGGTAAATTCGTTTGCCTGCAACCGAGTTTGCACGCCGCAGTGCGCTAGCCCCCAAAGTAGATTCGAGTATTCGCGGCTCGAAGGCGTTCCGTACTCGAGTGCAAGTTCTCTCAAGTCGTTTGGATCGTTCGATCTCGGTAGCAACTCTTCAATACGCCGAATCAACTTTTGAAAGTGTTTGTTCGCCAAAATGTTCTGGCACGTGCGGATGAGGGTTTCGTTCGTTGCAAACTCGTCCTCGCCTTCGTCGCCACCTTTCTCCACTAAACTTCTCGAGTTTGGATTTACTTCTGTTAACGAAATCGGTTTTTTGTCGCTAGATTTTCGAAGATATTTGCTATCGCGAACAAAAGTCCCACATTTGTGAGCAGCCGTCGCGCAGTTCACCACGCTAAATTTGTGAACGTTACCGTTGATGAAATTCAGCAACGCTTTCACGTTTGGTTTCAGTTTTAGCTTCTCGTTTTTATCTATTATAGATTTTCTCGTTTCTTTTTTGTTATTCAGTCTGCCAGTTTTTCTTCTTTTCTCCTTTATTTCGTCACGAGTGTCCGCGATTTTTTTATTCGGCGGTGGTTGACTCGAGCTTTTCTGCCGAGTGGACGACGACGACGACGATGATGGCGAAATTTTCCGCGGCAATCGCTCGTTCGAAATATCCCCGTACGCCCCGCTCGATTCTACTCGTCGCTGCACGTACCTTCTCGCGCTGACCTCCTTCTTTTCCTCTGCGTACGGTTTTCTTCTTCCTCCTCGTGGACTTTCGTCGTTGCTATTTTCACTCGTTTTTCTCTTCTTCTCATCTCCTTCTTCTGTACTACCACCACCGGAAGAGGAGGAATCGCGTATCGCGCGCGTCCTAAACGTTCCCAGGAGATGGCAACGCGTTGCTCTCAAATCCAACGATGCGTTCCTTCCTTTTCTCCCGTCGTCGACAAAGTCTTCCGCGCCTAAAACAAACCGGAAACGACGCAGACGATGATGATGATGACTCACGCACATTCCCCCATTCTGGGTACGTCGTGCAGGTTGGAAACGAAACGATTCAGACGACGACGACGAAGAAGCGTGCGAAGAGGACATCGCCCTCGTCGTGTTCTGCCGTCTTTCCGTTCGCGTGAGTCCTATGTTGGTAGTACTCGATGATGATCTCGTTAGTGTTCTCGAAGACGAAGACGAAGACACCCCGGCGAGCACACAAGCGTTCTTCGCGTGAGAAGGCCGAGAGAAGCCCATTCCTATCAACGGCGAGGACGCATTTTGATGTTGAGACGACGACGACGACGACGACGACGTCGTCGTTGCCGCCGCCGACGTACCGCGCAGCAGCAGCGCCGAATGAAACATCTCTCTGTCCGAGAAAAGAAGAGCAGAGAGAGAGAAAAGAGACGCTCACCAAACGCGCTCGTCTCTTTCTCTTGATGATTTTTTTATGCCGTTAATTTCAAGCGAGAAACTCAAGCAAAGAAGAGAAGTGATACTATGTGCGCGTATGTACTTCATCAGAAGCGCAAACGTGAAGTCAATTCAATCAATACGTTTTGATGTTTTGGACAATTTTCATTTATAACAAAGCTTTATATTTATCTTTCGAAACTCTCTCTCTCTCTTTCTCTCTCTTCCCATCTCTTTCTCTTTTACTCTCCTCTCGCGGAGCGCGTTCTTATCTCTTCCGTCAAAAACGCGCTCTCTTTCTCACCTCTTTCTGTTAATCTCCACGCATATACGCGCGCGCTTCTTCTCCTCTCTCTCTCCCTCTCTCACTTTTAGCTATTCTATTTGTTGTTTTTGATGATGATTTTCGCGCAGCAACACTTTTATTATTCTCTTCTTCTTCTTAATAACTTTCGTCTCTGTCCAAACGACCGAGATAGTATTGCAACGTGTTCACCACCAACTGCTCCATATTGTCGTTCAACGCCTTTCCGTGGTACGTGCACAACATGGTATCCACAGCCGCGGCACCAATCGTGTCGATTTCCGCTTGGACGACGTTCAAATTCAAATCCTTCAACACGCGAACAATCTCAGACAACAACCCCGGTCTGTCCGTAGTTTCAATCAACAACTTGGACTTGGTCCCGTTGGAGACGGAGGTCACCGTGATTCTCGTCGGCACAATTTGTCTCTTCTTCTTCGTCGGAGTCACGTATTCGGTTTCCGCATCGTCTGCCACTTCGTACGGCTTTGAGTTTCTCGCCGTTTGCTGCACAAACTCTTGCGCTTCCGGGTGATAATAGCACATAGTCGTCAACACCGTTTGTCTCAAATCCTCCAATCTCGCCGACGCCGTAATCTTCTCCGAACTTTGGTGGTCCGTCACGTAGAAGCGGTTTTGGTTGCTTTCCGTAATTTCCGCTCGGGAAATATCCAAACCCAAATTTCTAATCGCTTCGCAGGTATCCGCGAGCTCCCCGAGTTTGTCTCCAAACTCAATCTCGAGGATAGTCGCCAACGGGTCCGACAAGTTATCGATGATAACTTTCGGGACGACTTTCTTCGCTTCGTCCGTCGCCGAAGCGCGCGTGACGACAACGCTCGCTCTGCGGGTCGTTTTCGACGTCGATGTCGTTCTGTTTGTTATTATTGTTTTTGCAGATTAATTTAAAAGAGAGCGATCGATGATGTCAGTATTATGAGCTGTTGGTATTTTTTTTTCTCCTTCTTCAGCTGTTAGGGCCCTCTTTTTTTCGTCTTATCTCAAAGAAAGAGGCACCTCTTTCTCTCCCTCGAGCGTTCGACACGTCGAAAAAATCGAACATTTTCAGGCGAGAAAGAGAACAAATTTCTTTTTTTCGACGAGGAAACGACACGCGAGACACGACCTTTAACTCTCTCTTTTACTCTCTCCTCTTTGAAGATCGCACTCTCACAAAATCGATCATCGACTCGATGATCGGGCGGGTGACCACCCAATGCGAAGATCTTTCGCGTTGTTCGAGCGAGGACGACGATCATCATCATCGTCGAGATCGACAACGACGAGAGAGAGTAAGAGAGAGAGGAAAAGAGGAAAGAAAAAAAAACATTCGGAAGCGACGCGAGAGACGAAGGGGTCCAAAAACTCGTGAGTCAGACACATTTTCTTCTCTTTCACGAAATTTTTCGAAGCGCTTAAACGAAAACGTACCTCGCGCATAACCCAACAACCGGGGCGCGCGCGCGTGCGGTAGCAGCGTGCATGGTGTGTGTGTGTGTAGATGTGAAAATAGAACCCGTGAAGGTTGCGTGTGTCGTCGAGTGTGTCTTTAAATAATAAAAAGCGTCTCTTTGGAAATTTTCTGGCGATAACGCAAGAGTGTTGGAAAAAATCTCATCTCGTAATCTCGAACGGGAGCGTAGAGAAAGGCGAAAGAGAGATGGATGGTCTTGTGCCAAGTCTCTCTTATTACAACAAATTTCTAACGAGTACTAAAAAAATACAAACTCTCTCTTCGTGTTTGACGGAAAACTAATACTCTTCATCATCATCATCATCGTCGTCGTCGTCCCAGGCAGATGAAGTGTTCGTTTTTCCACCACCACTACTCCTACTACTCCTACTACTATCACTACTGTTGTTACTGCTATTATTATTAGTATCCTCGTCCTCGTCCTCGTTCATGCTCACCGCGAACGAGGACAAGTTCTCCACGTCGTCGGCTTCGGACATTATTTCGTCGTCTTCTTGAGATAAACGCATGTATTCCACTCGTGCAAATCGATCCCACTCGGTTAAGTGTTTCTCTTCTCGCTCTTGACGAATAGTAAACGGATCTCGGGTTTCGAATAAGATGAATTTGTTCAGATTGAACAAGACGTTGAACGTGTTCCCACTCATGGGCAACGAGCGCACCATGTCCTCTAAAGTGATGAAACCTTCAATCTTTGGTTTTATCATATCCGTCAATTGGCACACGATATCCTCGAAGAACACTGGTTCTTGAGCCAAGCACTCCATTCGTTGCAATTGCTCCTCGTAAAAATACGCTAAATCACCGCTAGATAAGAACCCGTCGTTATCGATGTCCACGCACTTGAACCAATATTTAATGGACAAGTCTTGAGATTTGTACTCTTCGGATAGGACGAACCAAACGAAATCTTCGTATCCCATTTTACCAGGAACGCCGGAAGTGAATGGCTTCACGCTTTCCGATAAAACGCGATCGACGATTTTATACGTCAAAGCGTGGTTCCCGTATCGCAACAAATCGTCTCGGTCGATTAAGAAATCGTGGTCGGTATCGAGCTCCCAGAATTTGCAATAAATCACGTAAAAGTGCTCGTAGCTGAAAAATCTCAAGACTTTGTTGATATCCTCTTCGACTTCGCACTGTTTAAACGCGCTGATCAAATCGGATTTCTTCAACTCTCTCAACGTCATTCGACCGTTCCAATCTTTATTTACCGTGTAAAAGATTCTATATATGACGGTTTCTAAATATCGATCTTGAAACTCCGCCGTGTGCTTCAAAAACTCTAATCCCGGATGAGTATCGAGCAACGCTCGAATAACTGATCTGAAATCGTTTTGCGAGACGAAATCGCCTTTTTGCTTCGGATCTTTCAAGATGTTGTAAATCATTTCCGTCTCGTCGTTATATCTCGACAATGTTTTCTTCCAAAAGCGCAAGAAGTCATCTCTTTTGATTTGAGTCACGTCTTCCGAATCCTCTTCTCCAAAGTCATCTTCAAAATCCTTCATTTCCGTCGTATTCGCTGATTTTGTAGACGATACCGACGATGTCGGACCATCCTCTACTTTACTACTGCACATATCCGTCGCGCGTTTCATAATCAACGGGCCAAAATAACTCGGAATGCCGATGAATTCTCTCACCAAACTCGAAAACGCTTCTTTGCTCAAAACGCCCGGCGTTTCGTTATGCAAGACGTCGTTGAACTTTTGCGTAAATTTTTCCATAATCTTTGCCGATTTGATCTCTGGAATCCACTTCTTGTTCGGGAAGAAGAACTGAGGAATCAAATAGTTCGGCGAAGGCGAAATCGCGGACGATAATGACGACGAGGATGCAGACGAATGAGAACTCAACGCGCCGTTTCTTTGTCCACCTCGGCTTGGACTCAAACCTTGTTGCTGTTTTGCAAACGGCGTCTTATTCTCCAAAATCAACGGTGAGGACTTTTGATGTTGCTGTTGCTTCTCCACTACGTTCTCCTTCTCTGCCTCCAAAGCTAACTGTTGCACGGAACTCGTGATTGTTCTCACGCTAAAATCTTCGCTATCGTCGCTCTCCGGGATATCAAGAATCGGCAGCTCCGAGTCGTTCCTCTTCTCCTCGTCGCGCGAAGAAAACGACGACGTCGATAAACCCTCACCAAACTTCAACTGCTTCTTTTTACTCTCTCTCGTCGGCGACAACATCGACCCGGGCGATTTAATCGGCGACTTTGGCGGCGACGCTGCCGTAACGCTCGACTTGGTATAAAAACTACTCCTCGTCGGCGACTTCGGCGGCGCGAGGTTGGTATTGTTTTTGTTTCGAACCGGCGAACCAAACGGAATCGACGACGACGACGACGTCGCATTCGCCGCTTCTTCTTCCTCGCGAAGAAACGCGTTCGATATCTGCATCACAGAAAAAAACAGAGAAGAAGAAGAGAAGAAATGTGAGACGTTGTTGAAATATTGAGAGCGTTTTTGAAAAATATCAGGCGAAGAAAACGAGAAGAGTCGTCTCGATCCGATGATTTTTAAAAGCGACTCGGCAAAGAGAGAAAAAGCGTAAACGTACCGCGATCCGATTGTTCGCCTCGTGGACCCAGTGTAAGAAATATTCTTCCATCTTTAACTTTGAGTTCGGGCGCAACGGCGTTTGAAGCATCATTTCGACATCCGTTTCTGTTTTAATAATAAGAGAGAAAAGTCAGCGGTGGGGAAAAGTCAAATGTGTCGAAGTTTTTAAAATCAGCGAGATTTAGTACTACGACTGCGCTCAAACTCAGAAGAGTTATAGAGAGAAGAAAAAGAGACGCGTACCTTTCAAAAGACTGGCGGCGGACGAAACCGTCGTCGTCGTCGTCCCGCTCGTGGTTCTCTTTCTGCTCTCTTTGTCCATCCTCGTCGTCGTCGTCACGGACATCTTTTTTTTTTGCTCTAGATTTCAAACAGCCGTCGTCTCTCTTCTTCGTCTTCTTCTCTCACTGGATGCCACCACACGTTTTTATAATAATAAAAGTTTTCGCCTAGCCTCCTCGTGCGCGTTGTATATTATCCGTTTAATACTAACACGCGCCTTGCGCTCGACAGTAGTAGGAGTACTGCTCTCTCTATTTCCAAGCGCCACGCGGAGGAGTGGTGGTTCAACTTTGGAGGAGAAGTTGGCGGGCTTTTTTCCTCGAGAAAGAATTTTTTTTCTCAAACCTTAAACCCTAAGCGCAAAAGAAAAATATCGCAAAAACTAACTGTAATTTCCAAACACACACACACACAGAAACGCGCTTAAACGCTTTTCATACAACACGCGCGAAGAGAAATACGCGCATTTCTCGCTCGAAAAGGACGGAAGAATACTTTCTGTCTTTGTTTTTCTTTGGTGTATTACTCATACTCGATACAAACTTTGCTTCTTTAGCGCGCGCGTTTAGCGCACTTTTCGGAATCGAAAGAATTTACGGACCGTGCCCTCACAGCACGCTTTTACAGAAGTGACTGTACATTTGTTATACCACTAAAAGGAGAAGAAGAATGATAATAACGAACATTTCCAACGCGATTTTGCGAAACACGCAAAACTTGGCCAAAGTGTCCATTTTTGGCGGGTTTGCGTACGGGTTTATCCAAACCATGAAGAGTGGAGAGAGCGCGCTCGTGCCCACCTCGAGATGGGTGTCCAGTCACGTTTTATCGTCCAGTCAGCACAAAGGAGGGAAGGAGGAACGAAATAGTGCGGGAGAAGAAAAAGCCGAGGAGGCGACGGTTTTACGACGCCACCACCACCAAAACGATGGACCGAGCAGCAGCGTTCGCGGAGAAGGAGTGGAATCTTCGGATATCGAGCGGCGGAGAGTGAACGCGTCCGTGGCGTGGAGCAGCATGAGATGAGATACAAAACTATCTCTTCTTGCGTGTGTAATTAACGCTTGTAACAATAAAAAAAAAGGAAAGAGAGAGAAAGGCATGATGAATATGTGATGAATATGCGATGAATATGATGCTGTTTTCTGCGGAGCTTACTTTCTAGATTTGTACATTATACTACCTAATATACTACTACTCACTACTACTGCTAGTAAATACCTTTTCTTCTTCTTCTTCTTAATTGTTTTTCTTCCATATCTTCATCCCGTTTGATATGCCGTAAACTTTCGCCAACGAAACGACGAACAAGATTCCACCTAAGACAATCCATAAAAGCCACCATAAATCATCCGCGGCGATTGCGGCAACAGACACGACTAACTGCACGAGTTGCATCGGGAAACCAAAATTTAAGAAATCTTTAAACACGTATCCTCCAGGGCCGTAGACCATCAAGTTCGTCTGGTACCCAAACGGCGACATGAACGACGCCGAGGCGCCGAGCATGAGAAGGTAGGACATTTTGAGTAACGATATGTTGGCTTCTGCAGCTGCTTCGGCGGCAATGGGAAACATTAAAGCCGCGGCGGCGTTATTCGTGACGACGTTGGATATCAAAAACGTCGCCAGGTAGACGCCAACGAATAAGCCAATCTCTCCAGTATTTGTCGCCGTTCCCAACTTCACGAGCTGTTCGGCCATAAAACTTGCCACGCCGGAATTTTGCAGCGCTTTAGATAAACCAAACGCGGCGGCGATGGTGATAATGACGTCCCATTTGATGGCATCTCGCGCTTCTTGTTGAGACAGCGCGCCCGAGGCAATCATGACACCAGAAGCGAAAATTGCGGCGACTAGTAAACTCATCACGCCAAATGTATATAAAGCAATCATCGCCACTGCGCAGGTTATGGCCGGTACTAACAGGGAGAGCCGCGGAGGTGCTGAATCCTCTAAGATGGAAACCAAAGCAAATCCTTCTCGAACTAAATCTGGGCCTGCGTCTAATAGTAACACATCTCCAGCGTGCAACACAACCTCACCCATTTTGGCATGGACTCTTTGGCCTTCACGATGAACTGCTAAAACAACTGCGTTGTAACGCGTACGAAACTTCATATCTCTGATACTTTTCCCAACTAAAGGCCCGTTTTTAGCGACGACGGCTTGAACAAGTCTTCGGTCCTGATTTGAAGACGATAGTTTGGATGCTTGGTCAGAGCCGAGCGTCGTCAAGCCTGGGATTTTTCGAAGGGAAGAAACTGCGACCGCCGATCCCGCGTACCAAAGGATGTCACCGGGCTGTAATTGCTCCGTAACATCGATGGTCAACTCTTCTTGTAACACATTGCTAGCATCGTACACGCCGCGCTCGATAGAGACGAGGAAAAGTTTCGGCAATGTTCTCAATCCGGCTTCAATCGCGCTCTTTCCAATGAATTGCCTCGCTGTGTCTTCAATTTGTACGCCGATCAAAAACTCTTTGGCGTCCTCGCCCAACTGCGCGACATCTTCCCAGGGAATATCAAAATCAACTTTACATCTATCTAAGCCGGTTAAATCCTCGACGTTCATCTCCATGTTGGCAACCGCGGTGAGTTCGTTCCTCAACGCTTCGTTGTATTCGGCGTCCTCGTTTTCCTCATTTCCGCGTTCGACATCTAAAACCGCCGTCGTTGTCGTCGGTAAGTCGTTCGAGCTCCGGTTTCGTCCCGAAGAGTTGAGTAAGTTATCGTGGCTACTTCTTCGACTATTTGAGCCGCTTCCTCGCCCTCCTTCTTGCTTTGCCTTCAAAGCTGCGTTCCTGGCTATTTGTTGCAACGTCACCAAAGGCGAATCTGGTCTGACCTGCACGACTAAACCGTCGTTTGCTTCTAATCGAACGTCTCGTAACTTTCCACTCGTTGCGCGTCCGTTCCTTTGAACAGCAACGATGGCACCACCGTATGTCGCGCGAAAGTCGACGTCTTTTACAAACTTATTCACCAACGTCGATCCATTTTTCACCTTGCATCTCATAACCATTTGGCCTCGTTCCTTTTGCGCTTGGGCGCCAGTGGGCGCCAGCATCGCTTGCACCACAGCTCGAATCTCTTCTCTCTTCGTATCAGGATCCAGCGCTACTATTCTCCATATAGAGACAGAGCGTCCCCCAACCGCGCTTGCTTCGCTGTGTAAACATTGCACTTTGAGACGATTGAGACTCTTGGAGATGTCGTGTAATAAACCAGGTCTATCGGCTGCGCTGATTCCAAGTACCATTCGCGTGTGATCGTCTTCGGATGCGTCCGGGTCTTTCTCCACGGAAACTAAAGCTGGGCCAAGTGCTACGTTCATCTCCGCAGCTGAAACGGAAGCTTCAGCGCCTCCTATGGTATCGGACGTATCGCGACCATCTCTGTATAGATGCGCGGCTTTGTCTCTCCCGTCAATAGCTTGGGACCGCGCCAATGCCTGTAAATCGAGAATTTCTCTCATCGCTTCCGAGGAAGCAGTCTTCGATATGGACACCACATTTTCGTCAGCAGTCAAAACTTCCGATGGCGATGAATCGTCGTGGTCGTCGTCTTCGTGCGTCATCGCAGTCAAACCGTGGTCGCTACATATGCTCCCGAGAGATTCAATCAATCCGGTAAAGTATAAAATGTCGCCTTGATTAATGATGAATTCGGGCCCAACCGCTCGAATCAAACTTCCACTTCGTCTCACCGAAACGAGGTATAAACCTGGCAAACCTCTCATTCCACTCGCTTCGATAGTTCTCCCCACCGCGTCCGACCATGGCGTCACCTTTGCGCCAACGATAACGTCCTCGTTATCGTTGTCTCTCTCAGCTCTGTTTGCTTGCGAAGACGATCCGGTTCGTCTTCCTCTTTGCAGATTCCCACCCGGCAACAAATATCGAGAAAATATAAGCACATACACTATTCCGCTAAATGCTACCGGTACGCCATACTTTCCTAAATCAAAGAGGCCAATATCCACCTTCTCAGCGCCTACTTTGTCTTTATTCTCTTTCGCCCACGTCTCCAACATCCCGGCGACGACCAAGTTTGTCGACGTCCCGATCAACGTGCACGTCCCGCCTAATATAGAAGAAAATGACAGAGGTATTAAAACTTGTTTCTTCGATATCCCATTATTCTCCGCCCACCGCTGGACGATAGGAATCATGACTGCCACCACCGGCGTGTTGTTCAAAAACGCCGATATAATGGCGATTGGAATCATCAACCGAATCTGCGCCGACGCAATCGTCTTTGGCTTGCCTAAAAAGCGGCCCATGTACCAATCTAAACCGCCCGTGCTGGATATGCCCTGCGCGACCACGAACAAAGCCGCCACGGTGAGTAATCCTTCGTTGGCAAATCCTTGTATGCCTTCTTCCACCGTGATTACTTTCCCGGTTATTAAAAGTGCGAGGGCGGCACAAAACAGTAAATCAGATTGCACGTAGTCTTTCACCAAACACACGAAAGAGATGGAGACGATGAAGACGGTGTACCACGGTTGAAAGTATCCATTGCCGCTCATTATTATTACGGTGTCGATCGTCGATGTTTCTTCTTTGCGTTCATTATTTGTGTGTTATGATGATTCTGTGAGTGTGAACAAGCGCGTCACAGATAAGAGGAAGATTCACGCAAAAAGATTTAGTATTTTTACACATCTTCTTTTTCCGTTCACTACTACGATGTCTATTATTATCTCGGTCCTTTAGTGCTCCCTTCGCTTTCCTCCTCCCCGTCGTTCTCGTCCTCGTCGTTCGGAGATAACAAACCTAAACTCAACAGCATATCTCTAAACATTTCGTCTCTAGCTAAAACCGCTTTCGGTTGGCTTACCATGTTCCGTCTGAACTTATCGCTCGTCGCCAGGTTGATCCACGCGGCGACGATTTCATCCTTGATCTCCAAGGCTAATTTGGTTTCGTTTTCATCTCGGACCATTTTAGCGAACGAACTCGTGATGGTGTCCCACAAAGCGACAGAAATTTCTCCGGATTCGAAGTATTCGCGAACGAATATGCCGCTCACGTCTTCCGCGGTGACTTTTTGGCCTTTCTTGCTTGCCTCCGGGTACTTGGCCGGTCGAAACGCGCAGTCACCAAAGATGTCGACGGATAATTTCAACGTCTTTTCGAAAAGTTCAGTCATCTCGGTCGCTTCTTTTGGCAACAAATCTTTGTTTTCTCGCATTTCTTCGTTCAACCAGGACTTGGCTGGCAAATAAAACCCGCTCGGAGTCGTGCGTTGCATGGTGAAAAATCGCAAAATCAACTCTCGGTCGCGCATTCTCAAATGTGGCATTTTCGATCGATTCGCAAACAAGAAGCTTTCGTTCAAGGTCAACTCCTCCAACAAATCCGTATACGCGCCTTGATAGATGCAATTCCTCAACTCTTGTTCGTTCAACTGCGTCGCACCCATGTTCAACCTCTCAAAAACCTCAAACACAAAATCCGGTTGCGACGTCTTGGAAATCGTGTGCACGTTCAACGGGTAATCCAAAATAATCTCCTGGAACGTCTCGTTCAACTCGTCGAACGTCTTCCCGTTCAACTCGTGATAAACCTCCAACCCACTCAACTTAAACGCTTGCCCGCCTGGAAACTCGTTCTGCACGAACGACCATATCGACGTCAAGCGCTGCTTCCCGTCCACGACTTCCAACTTTCCCGATTTCACCTCGTGGAAAAACATCGTCGGCACTGGAATGTTCAACAATAAACTCTCGATTAACTTCGACGCCGTCCGAACCGTCCACACGTACTCTCTCTGATAACTCGGTCTCAAATCNACCTTCCCTCGGTTGATTTTATCGATGATTGAGGATACGGTAAAATCAGATTTCGATATTCTCAACGCGTCTCTCGTGGTATCGCGAAAGAGTTCCGCCGCCGCGTCTTCCGCGGAGATGTCTGTNTCGTCCTCTCTCTTCTTTTGCGAGGAGGAGGAGGAGGAGGAGGACGACGACGATTTCGCGCGCAGCGCTTTCGTCGTCGTCTTTGCCGATGATGATGATGATAATTTTTTCTTCGCCTTAAAGTTGTTGTTTGCTTTTTTTTTCAAAGCGCTTCTGTTCTCCTCTTCTTCCTCCTCCTCCTCGTCGGCTAACATCTCCCACAGAGGCTGTTCCGACGATACGTCGTCGTTTTTATCGTCGTCGGTTCTCGTCGTCGTCGTCGTCATCACTTTTGCAGAAGCATCAGATTGGTACTCACCACCACCATCATCGGAAGAGGTGTCTTCCGCCTCTAACAGTTCGTCCCATAAACTCTTGTCCTCGCGATCTCCCAACAAGGAGGCTTTTGGAAGGATTTCGACCCCGCGTTGTTTGGAGGAGATTTTATTCCTTCGTCTCGCAAAGCTCAGAGAAGAAGCTTTCTTTTTCGAGAACGAAGAAGAGGAAGAAGAGGAGACGAAGGAACTTTTCGTCGTCCTCGTCGTCGCGGTGGTTTGTTGCGGAAGCGCAAAAGTCGTCGTCGTCATGGTATTAAAGAGAGAAAGAAACTAAACAATAAGTGTAATCAATATCAATACTAATGGAGAGAGATATTTGCAGAAAGGAGGTTTTTTTTCAAATTTTGGCGCCAAATTTTTGGGAGAAGAATTTAGAAAAAGAGAATTTCAGCATCAACTGCAGTAATAAAACTACTTTTCGAATGCGAACAACGAGATGAGATGAAGATGAGATGTTTGATGACGAAGAAGAGAATAATCGAGATGATTTTACTCGTATAAGTATACCATGTCGTGACTACATTCTCTGCTCATTCTTTTTTACGACTAAAATCCGTCAAATGAGATCCCTTCCTCTGCGTTTTCGACAAACACGCGACCGAGGCCGACGCCGGTGGATAAGTCGCATTGGACTATTTTACCAATCGCGGAGGAAGAGGCGTATCCGTTTTCGCGAAGTTTTTGAATGCACTCAGTCGCTTCGTTCGCTGGAATCGTCGCGAGCATACCGCCGGCGGTTTGTGGATCGAATAAGAGTGGATAGGCGGAGAAATTTTTCACGTCGTCGATGTTCGCTATCGCTCGGTTTAACCGCGCGTTGGACTTTTGGAGGCTACTGGTGATGCCGTTTTGTACGCACTCGACGGCGCCGTCGAGTAAAGGGAGTGAACTTAAATCAATAGTGGCACCTGAAGTGGCGCTGTCTTTGATCATTTCGTGAAGATGGCCTAAAATACCAAAGCCAGTGACGTCCGTGCACGCGGTGGCGCCGTGGAGGAAGAGAATTTCCGCCGCGCGTTTGCTCGGTTGTCGCATGCTTTCTAAAGCTTTTTGGACGTCCGAGGCTTTCGCTCGGGACCGCATGTCGGCTGCGAACAAAGCGCCGGTACCGATTGGTTTGGTTAAAACGAGAACTTGACCGGATTCGACGCTCGTTTTCCTCAAAATCAAATCTTTTTCGACTTCGCCGGTGACGGAGAAACCGAGCGAGAGTTCCGCGCCTTCGCCAGAATGGCCGCCGCCAAGGGCACACCCGGCGTCGCGCAACGCGTCGCACGCGCCAGACATGAGTTGAAACAACGTTTCTTCAACTTCCGATTCGATGCCAAACGGGACGACGACAGTCGCTAGCGCACTCACGGGGTCTGCGTTCATCGCCCACACGTCGCCGAGCGCGTGGACGGCGGCGATTTGGCCAAACACGTACGGATCGTCGATGAAACTTCGAAAAAAATCAACCGTTTGGACAGAAACTTTACCAGGAGAGGTTTCAACGATAGCCGCGTCGTCACCTGCGCCGAGCAAAACGTTCGGATGCGTTGGAATCGGTTCTAATCGTTTCATAACTCGCGATAATATCGTGGAGCCGACTTTCGCGCCGCATCCGCCGCATCGCATCGGCGTCGCTTTAATCGCATCTAGCGCCTCTTGTCCAGCGAACGCGGCAACTTTGTTCGCTTTAGCATTTAGCGCGTTCTCCTGCTCTTCGCGTTCCATTTTTTCCAGCATCTCTAAATTCGGTTCGTACATTTTCATCCACTTTTTATCGATTTTATCTTTCCACCGCCACAATCTTTCGCCGACGGCGGTATCGTGCGCGCCCCAAGATCGAGATCCGTACGACGCGATGGCGTGACCGTCGCCAGTGCTAATGAGCGCTAGGCACGTCTTTTGCGGCGTGAACGGGACGACGTTTTCTCCAACGCACCGTCTTCGTAAGTTCTCTGCTAAAGGCGGACCTTGTCTGACGGCGTACACGCCCGCTTTTGGTCTCGGATGTTCGACGTTGTTACACACGTCGCCAACCGCAAAGACGTCTGGAATGTTCGTCGATTCTAAAGTCGCTTTAATGTTTACGAACCCTTTTTCATTCAACTCTAAGTTTGTATTCGTACGCAGCCATTTCTGCGCTTTCGCATCCGTGCACCACACGCACTCGTTAAAACCGAGTTTCTTCCCAGACTCTAAAGACAAACTCGACTCCGCCACTTCTTCGACGCCGTCGTTCTCGTACACTTCAAAGTTTCTCGCTTTCAAAGCCGCTAATATTTTCTCCCGCGCAGATTTTCCGTGTCCTTTGAGGACTTCACCCCTCGTCACGAGCGCGAACTGATACGGCAACGCAGCGTCGGAGGAGGAAGAGGATGACGACGTCAGGCCAACTTCGCTGGCGAACCTTCGCTCCATGGCCAAAGCGAGTTCCACGCCTCCGGCGCCGCCGCCGACGACCACCACTCGAAACCGTTCATCTTCTTTCCTCTTCTCATCGCACAATTCTTTGAAGTGTCTCAGAACGGTCTCAAACCTCGTCGCAAACGTCCCGATTGGTTTCACCGGCGTGACGAGAAGCGCCTCTTCTTTCGCGCTCTCACTCTTCGCCGAGGCTTCCGACGGCGAATTCGAGGACGACGCCGCTCCCGGCAACATCCCCGGCGTAATCCCAACATCCAAGCTGCACACGTCGTACTTCACGCTCGGTTGATTCTTTAACAAAACTCTCTTACTTTTGTCGTCGATCCCGACGCACTCGTCGTGTATCAATCGATGTCCGCCCTCGCGGCATAACTTCCCCAAGTCCACGTGACACTCCTCGTACGTGTACTTCCCGGAGACATTTCCGGGAAGCATACCGCTGTACGGCGTCATCACGTCTTTCGCGACGAGCGTGATTCTCACGCCAGGTTCTGGGTGCATGGTGAAATTTTTCAGAACGAAGACGTGCGAGTGTCCGCCGCCGACCAGGACGATGTCTCTGATGATTGTTTGACGACGACCAGGTGGTGGTGTTTGAGTTGAGGGCGGCGGCAGCGATGTTTCCAATCGATGATGGTTTCGTACGACGATGACTTTTGGATCTCCTGCAAAAAGAGGACGAGGATGAAAACAAAAACGACGACTGCTTTTCGCAAACTTGTTTTTGTCGCGCGAGAGAGAGCAGAGTTTTCGTCGTCTGCGCGTACATTTGTGTGGAATGCATCGATGAAAATACAAGCTCGTGTCATTCGTACTTGTCTTCGATACTACGCGCATCTCTCATCTAAAAGTCTAATGAAGTATATCATCTCTATCTCTACCTACCTACCCCCGAGCATTCTCCGAATGACAAACCTGGCGACGTTTTCTAACACTCGGAACGCGACACCGACAATCATTCGAACGCCGGCGGAGCGCATCCACGTCGCGGCGACGGTGGCGAGCGCCGCGAGCGGACTCAAGGCGAGCGGATTGTTGTGTTGATTCTGTCCGCCGTAGTCGTACGATTGTTCTTCGCTCCCGCCACTGTATTGCTGTTGAGTAGTATTACCACCACCCGCAGAAGATGATCTTCTGACCACTCTCCCCGCGTTTGGTCCGCTGATGACTCGCTCCACAATCTCTCGCTTCCCGGTTCGCATATCCGTCGACGTGACTCGAGAAACGACGTTTCCGTTTTGATCTTGGAATCTTTCTTCGCTGTAACTCGCGCCAAACGCTGCCGCACCTCTCGTCATCGCTTGCATCCCTCCGAAAACGGCTCTCGCTAACTCTTCTATGTCTATGCCGTCGAAGCCGGGAGGCGCGCCGGCGGGTCGCCCACCTCTCCGGAAATTTCCATACGGCGCGTACCCGCCGCCGTTCATGCCGCCCGTGGATCCCATAGACCCTCTCATTCGCATTTGGCGTTCAAATTCCCTCACGAAAGCCTCACCCGTGGTCCCAAACACGTCCCTAAAAATTCTATCCGCATCTTCTCGCGTAAAATCATCGCTTCTTCTGTACGTGTACTGTTGCTGCTGCTGATTATATTGTTGCTGTTGATATTGTTGTTGCTGTTGTCGTTGCGCCTGTCGGTACCTCCCGCTCGCGCTCGCGCTCGACGCCGATCCGTACTCGTAACTTTGTCGTTTCATCGGATCCTTCAACGTCTCGTACGCTTCGCTCACTTTCTTAAATCTCGCCTCTGCTTCCACTCTTTTCTCCGGATTTCGATCTGGATGCCATTTCAACGCTTGCACGCGATACGCTTTCTTCAAAACTTCCTCGTCTGTCGTGCCTCTCGGGACGTTTAATATTTCGTACGGGTCTGATGAAGAAGATTGCATCGCGCGAGTGGAGGTTTGGAATCCCCTACTCGTCGCATTTCTCTTCATAAAATCTTCAACGACTGGCCCACCACCACGAATACCTCGTTTTATACTCTCATCACCATCGGCGGTCGTCCTCGCGCGATGATGATTGAAATTTCGACGACGATGCGATGTTGTCTCGAGTGTTGTTTCCCGAAGACATTCGCTCACAGAATCTCGTTTTCGTCGCACTTGTTCGGACGACCACCCAGAAGCTCGAACGCGGCAGAAACTGCAACACCTGCTCCCGCTCAAAATCCTGGAACTCGTGCTTTTTCTCGTCGTTTTCAGTAAAGAAGAGCCCTCCCGCCGAAGAAGAAGAAGACGAAGCGTCTCGCGCCTCCTCCTCCTCATCTCTCTCTCTCTTTTCCTTTTTTGTGTTCTGAAGCAGCCATCAGAACTCTTTTTTTTCTTTCGTCGGCTGCTCTTTCCTTGCTTGTTGAAAAAAAGGTCCGTCCTTTCTTTTTCGCGAGGAGCGTTCTGAGACACAAGTTTTTTAACAAAAAGAGATCTTTTTTTCAATTCACGCGTTTTTGTGGCAAGAAAGAGTACTTCTGTGTTACAAAATAACGGCACAAATAAACTCTACTAAAGTTTGTATTTATAAACACATTATTACATTTACCGGAAGATGACGACGACGACGAGGATAACGAGCNGTAATAATAGTCGCAACTTTTTTGTTGGAAACAAAGTTCCTCGCGCGCGTCGCAAAACTCTCTGTCGTCGCGCTCTTCTTCTTGGAGAAAATCATCATCGAACGGTGGTGATGATGATGATGATGAAAAAGATTAGTACGAGAGATGAGAGGAGGAACGAGAGAAGCAGGTTCGGCTGCGTTCGAGTAGCGGCGGCGGCGAGGAGTAGTAGTAGTGGTAGCAGTAACGACGACGACGACAAGAACAACGTTAACGGCGCGACGACGACGAGAGATGAATTATTGGAAGAAATTGAAAAGTTAAAAGCTGAAAACGCAAAGTTGAAGATGTTGCAGATGCAGTTGGAGGATGTTTCTTTGCCTTCTTCTTCTTTGTCTTCTTCTTCTTCGAATTCTTCGAAGTCGACGACGACGACGACGACAACAATAAAAACAACGAAAAAAGCCGCCGTCGGCGCGCTTCGAACCGATCCTAAGAGTGAATCTGAAATCGAATGGCCGTTACCGATTACCGCGGAAGGATGTCCCGTAGGCGAGGAAGACAAGAAACCGTTCTGGGAAACGAGACCGAAGAACGACCCGGACGAACTCTTTGAAGGAAAAACGGCGACGGAGGAAACAAACAGACCGAAAAAAATTGCGCACGTTACGGCAGAGTTAGCACCGCTGGCAAAAGTTGGTGGATTAGGCGACGTGACGCAAGGGTTAGGTCGCGCGATGAAAATGCAAGGCCACGACGTGGTCATCATCTTGCCGTTTTATCAATCGCTCGACGCGAACGAGATTTTCGATTTAAAACACGTGATGGATTTTGACGTACCCAAAGGGACGAAATGGGACGGAGAAAATGTCGTGTCGATGATGAAAACGTCCGCGTATTCGGGAAATATCGGCGGGTGCGACGTGATTTTATTGAAACCGCACGAGGAGACGAATTCGAACATTTTCAAAGGCGGGGCGATTTACGGCGGGAGTTATAATGAGCTCGAAGCGTATTTATATTTCTCCCGAGCGAGTTTAGAATTTTTGGATAAATCTGGAAGAGACCCGGACGTGATTCACGTCCACGAGTGGCAAACGTGCGCGGTGCCAATGTTGTATTGGGAAGAGTACCACGGGAAGACGAGTTTGAACAAAGCGAAAATTGTCATGACTATTCACAATTTGGACAACACCGGAGAGTGCCGAGAGGAGGAGTTTTTCGCGACTGGCGTGAATGGAGAAAAGTTTAACGTTATCGAGAAAGCGTTGGATGAACGAACTATCGGACACAATCCGGAAAGAATGTGTTTAATGAAAGGTGGCGTCGTGTACTCGAACAAAGTCACGACCGTTTCGCCGACGTACGCGAAAGAAACTTTGGACGGGAACGGCGGCTTCATGTCCAAAATTCTAAAAGCGAACCAAGAAAAGTTCTCCGGCATTTTGAACGGCATCGATTACGATTTGTGGAATCCGGCGTTAGACGCGACGTTGCCGGCCAATTTTGCCCCAGGGAATAAAATGACCGAAAACAAAAAGCTGTGCAAAAAATACTTACAAATCGGCTTGGGATTGGACGCGGACGAAACAAAACCGTTGATCGTGTGCATCTCGAGGTTAGTTCCTCAAAAAGGCATTCACTTGATCGAACGCGCGGTCACGCAATCCGAAAATAACGGGAATCAGTTCGTGTTACTCGGCAGCGGCCACAGCGATGGTGGTTTCAAACGAATGGCCAACGAAGAGTTTTCCCAAACGAACTCGTCCAACGTCCGATTGATGATTACCTACTCCGACGCGCTCTCTCGATTAATGTACGCCGCCGCGGACTTTGTCTTGGTCCCTTCAATGTTCGAACCGTGCGGTTTGACGCAAATGATCGCCATGCGCTATGGCGCCTTACCCATCGTCCGTTCTACCGGCGGACTCGCCGATACCGTCATCGATTGCGACGCCGACCAAGAAAACGGCAACGGCTTTGTCTTTTACGGCGCCGACGACCAATCCTTAGACGAGTGCATTCAAAGAGCCAACAAAACGTTCCAAGACCGAAAGAAGTTTCACGAGTTGCAAGAACGCGTCGCCAGAGTCGATTACGGGTGGGAAGCGAGCGGTAACGTCTACGCGGAGTTGTACGAGAGTTTGTAATTAAAAGACACACACTGTTGATATTTTTTGCATGTTTTTGCATCTCATAACTGTCTGTACTTTATCCAAATCTCTTCATTTACTCATCACTTATTAACAACCGCTTTTTACGGCGGATTTTCTTTTCCAATGACGACAACGACGACGACGCGCGCGGCAGCTTTGATGAGCACCACTCGCGCCTGTTTGTTCCTTCGCANGTCTTCTTCGAAAACAACGACGAGAACGAGTGGAAAATGCACATCGCTCTTAAAGGGGAGGACTAATCTTCCATTTCAACGAGGAGGAGGAGGACAACGACGACGCGGGAGTGCGCGAGGAGGAGTGCGCGGGAGTGCGTCGTCGTCAGCTGCGACGACCGCTGATGTTGTTCGTAATAATAATACTAACAACAACAACAGAGTGAACATTCAACCATCGTCAGATGCGAGGAAAATCCACCTCCCGACGTTTGTCGCCTTGTTAGTGGACGTCGCTGAGGACGGGTGCGATATCATTCGAGAGGTGACATCGAGAGGCGATTTGGCGGTTAAAGACAAAGGCGGGAGCGAAACGTTGGATAAAAAGTACATCATGGACGCGCAAACGGAAGCGGACAGACAGGTGGAGATTATGGCGTTGAGACGGATTACGACGTTCGCGGGCGGGAGGTTGCGCGTCGTCGGCGAGGAATCGTACGAAAACGCGTTAGAAGGCGAGGCGGAGTGCGACGACTCGACGTGTTTTGCCTCGTTCGATGAGGAAGAGGAGATGATGAGGAAAGAAGAAGGGAACCATTACGTAGATAAAGATATCTTAAAAGAAGTTTTGGAGGCGAAATGGCCGCCGGCGATTGCGTCCGGGGAGATTGACATTTCCAGAGTGAACGTGTACGTAGATCCTTTAGACGGAACGAACGAATACGCGAACGGGGAAAGACCGGCAGTGACGGTCTTACTTGGTGTCGCCGTAGATGGTGTCCCAGTAGCTGGGATTATCGGGCAACCGTTTTTTGGTTGGAACGCGAACGTTAACGATTCGAAACATTTAGAAAATTTGGGCAGAGTCGTCTGGGGCGGCCCCGGCGCCGGGTGTAAAGGTCTTCGAGTGGACGAGACGCAAAAAAAACTCGTAATGCCTCCAACAGGGCCGCACGTTGTTTGCTTGAACAGAAACATACGCGACGAGCGCCAAGCACCGGTCATGGAACAAACAAAATCGGAAGTCGCCGTCTTAGTTTCCGCGACTGGGTANCACTATTTGTGTTTGCTGGAAGGCAGAGCGCACTCGGCGATGCTGTTACGGAAAGCGAGTAAAAAATGGGACACGTGCGCCGGAGAGGCGCTGTTAAGATCCGTCGGTGGTGCAGTCACCGATACCGTTGGTCGACGATATAATTACGATTGCGACATGCCGGGCGTCCCGAACGTCTGCGGCATGGCGGCGTCGATCGATATCGATTTACACTTGGAGCTCACGCACTCGATCATCCAGAAAGAAATCGAAAAGTTGGAAAGTTTGTACCCTTACGACGTGGAGTGTTCGTCGATTAAACAACCGATTTTAAAAGAAGCGTACAGAAAGAATGTCGCGTTTAAAGCCTTATCAGTGGATGCCGGTGGTGTTCTCGTCACGCCGGCCAGAGCGGTCCACGACGTCTACGCCGATCACGCCAAAACGTACGGCTTTTCCGACGTCACGCCCGAATCTGCCAAGAAAGCGTTTAAAAGCGTCTTTTCCACGCCTCTGAGCGAAAACGAATTGCGGTACGTCGGCGACGGACGCGAATCGTTTTGGAAAAAATGCGTCTTTGCCGCACTAAACGTCGACGCGTCTAACGAAGACTCTTTAAAACGAGGCAACGAGTGTCTCGACGCGCTCATGAAATTTTACGAACAACCCGAAAATTGGGCCGTCGCCCCAGGTGCCATCGATGCCTTCCGTCGCTTGCGCTCGCGAGGCATCAAAGTCGTCGTCACCAGCAACTGGGACGACCGCTTACCGAACATCTTAGAAAAATTAAACATCATCGACGAAGTCGACGCGGTCTACTGCTCCGCCGTCGGCGGTTTCGAGAAACCTCACCCGAACGCGTTCAAACGCTCCTTAGCCGCCATCGATATCACCGACAAAAATGACTTCAAAAGCGTCGTACACGTCGGCGATTCCGACGTCAACGACATCTTCGGCGCCCAAAACGTCGGCATCGGTTACGCTATCAAATGGGGCGGCGACCGAGAGAACGCTCGCGTAACCCCGGCGTTTGATTTCCAAGAGTTGGCGGATGAAATGATTGCCAGCGCGTACGCTTTTGCAGACGATTCGAAGACCACTCGGCGGTACTTTTTTTAAAAGTAGTAGTATTGCGTGTGTAGGTGTGTGTATATGTATATGCATATATATATATACGTAGTTCAAATTGTCTTACGTAAGTTGTCTTTAACTGTTTTCGTAACACAACACATTTATTATTATTAGGTGTTTGCTCTTCGGAAAAAAAGTTCATTCCCTCGTTTTTTTTGAATTTTTCCTCAAAAACACTTCGCGTATTTTCTTCTTCTTCTTTACCTTCTTCGCGCGTTTAACGACGACGACGACACCCGAGGACGAACCCCAACCGCGCTGCTCAAAAACGTTGAGAACAACTTTAAAGTGATTTAAATCAGTATCGTCTTCTTCTCATGGTGGCCAAGAACAAAAGTTACGAGGAGTTTTACGAGGAGGAGGAGAAGAAGACGAGTTTTACGAGGACGAAGAACGAGGACGAGGTTTTTTACGAAGACGACGACGAAGAGTTTTCGACGCCTCCGAAAGAACAACAACACGGTAGTTATGTTCAAGAAGCGATCGTGTGCGTGCACACGCTCGTCCACCGGTCGAAGGTAGGCGTCGTCGTCGGTCTTCGCGGGAGAACGATATTTGACATCGAGAGAAGAACCGGAGCGAGCGTCTCTATCTTGCGAGAAGAAGAAGAAGAAGAAGAAGGAAAAGGAGAAGGAGAAGGAAAAGAGGAAAGAGTAAAAGTCGTCTTAACCGGCACGGCGCAAATGTGCAAAGAAGCGGCGAAAATCATCGAAAGCATCTCAGATGGGAACATTATCGACGAGAAGACGACGACCGAAAAAGATGGAAGGAAAGAGACGTACGGACGACGATCGGTATCCGTTTCGAGAGCGGGAGATGGTGAAAAGCTGCTGCGCCCGCTCGAGAAAGCGTTTTTAGGGTGGACGAGGAAAACGGGAGAAGAGAACGAGGTCGAAGATGCATATTCGAGCGGAGAAGAAGATATTATATCCACGGAAGACGGAGAGAACGACGACAACGGCGAGGTAGAGGAATGCTCGTTTAACCACCATCACGCGACGACGACGACGGCGATGACGACAAAGCATCGAAAAACACCGCCCCCGTACGAACGAGACGCGTCGAGGTTCTTCGGAACGCTCTCGACGGCGACAGTGCGAATCCCAGACGCCAAAGTGGCTTTAATTATCGGGAAACAAGGCGCACACATCGAGTTCTTACGACACATGACCGGTTGCTCTTTGAATATGGCGAGCCAGGTTGTGGATGTAGGGGACGTTTTTTTGAATAAGGACGAGCGCGTATTCAAGGCGGCGACGAACATGGCCGAACGCGTTTTGTTGATCGAGAGCACTTCGTTAACAGATGTGGCCAGGTGCGTCGCGCTCGTGGCTGATATCGTCGAAGGCACCTTGTACTTACAATCGAAAAAATCTGGAGGAGTTGGATTTTCGTCCACCGACGACGACGCGATGCCATATATGAAGGAAATTCACGTCTCCATCCGCGAATACGCGAGCGTAATGACGAAAACGACGTTTCGCGTAAAAACGAAAGCGAAAGAAGTGAAGCGCACTTTCACGTTTTCTTCTTCTTCGCAACAACAACAACAACAACAACAACAACAACAACAACAACAACAACAACATCAACATCAACAGTGCACGTCTACAACTTCTTCGCAATCGAGACGCATGTCCACTTCCTCCTCCCCGGAACGGCGTTCCTATCACCAAGAGAACCGCCAGCATCGAGTGCGGCAAGAAAACGAACAACAACAGCACTATTCCTCTTCCTCGTACTACGACTACTACGCAAACCCTCCTTCATTAAAGTTTGATCCAATAACGAACGAGTTATTAGCAGTCGTACCACCTCACGTTGTTTCTGCACCGCCACCACCATCAATCAACGTAGTAAACGTCGACGAAGACAACTATTTTTGCGAAGACGACGAGTCCGACGCGTACAGCACCGACTCCGATTTCGCCGCGTGAGAGAGAACGCGCATCGACGAACGAGAGAAGCGCGCGTTGAACGCGTATATACATACACGAGAAAGAAAGAGAAGAAAAACACAAATCTAACAGACAATGTAATGAACACACACACACACACACACACACACACACTACGCAAGAGAGCATACACTACCACAAAGTAAAGTTCGCATTATTATTTCATTATTATTATTATTATTATTACGTTCTCGCTCTATATAAACTAATGATGATAAAACATCCTCGCTACGTTTGAATCCTCGTTCTCTAACTCCAACTCCATATCCTCTCGATCGTGCTCGTCGTGATGACGAGCGTGGTGAGGATGAGAAGACGACGACGAAACGCGATCGATCCCATCACCATCACCACCACTCCCATTGCCACCACCATTCGTCCCTCGCCTTTTTTTCTTCCCAAACATCACGCGCGAAAAGAACCCCTCGCCTTCCTTGTAAATATGCTTCGTCTCGCTCCCAATGTAAGGAAGGACTTTCCTGTGCTTATTGTGTGCGGCAACGATCGCGGATAAGTAGAGATAAAAGAGCACGCTGAGGATGAAGCTCATGCAGAATATCCCCCTAACGTGTGTTTTGTGCGTCGCGTGATTGAAAGAGAGCAGAGAGAAGAGTTAGTAAAGCGCGTTCATAATCCTTCCATTATATCCACAAACGGATATCTTTTTCCACGCGAGAATAAAAAGAATACCATCAAGTCGTAAANGTACCTGTATCGTCTCCTCTGTAACCTCGGCGTGACCGGTAACTCCAGCCCTCTTTTGCTCAACCCTTGCACTTGGTTGATCGCGTGTTCGCTGAACTGGAGCATGGACGCGGACTTTCGCATCTGGCCTCTCGAATTCGTATTCGTTCCGGCTTTGTTGATGATGAGAATGGTCTCCCCGTTGTTTTGTTGTTGTTGTTGTTGTTGTTGTTCTTTACTATTATTACTATGACTGAAAATGGTGCTATTTTTAGATGACGACGTCGGCGATGGCGTGGACGAATCCGACGAGCGCGTCCGAACGTGATGGACACCACCGCGTTCGGACGAAGAAGAAGACATCTCTGCTTCTTTTTCCACACCTTTTATCTGACGGTTTCCGGGGAAAAGTCAAAGACTGCACAAAAAGCGTTATTAAATCTCTCTCTCTCTCTCTCTCTCTCTCTCTTATTATTATTATGTCTAAAAACAAACGCGCTTTAATAGCATTGGAATGAGACTGTTGTTTTTATTTTTGTTGTTGT
>JGI20151J14362_10000299_pt1 | contig 36950 bp, 28 predicted proteins | sample COG_01_FD_14362 | JGI IMG/M metagenome (IMG submission 14362)
AAAGTTGTTTCTGATTGACCGGGAACACTAAATAAATCATATTGAATATCTTTCTTTTCAACTGTTAAAGGCTGTTCTTTAACTAAATCATCCTTATCTTCTTCAATAAAAATTCTTTTAAAATTCTCTTTCATTCTGACAAACTCCAGTTCTTCAAAAATTTCATAAACGATTTTATGATTGGGATCGTCTAATTTAAAGTCGACAAAATCGTATTCAATAGGGACATCTAGCATGATAGTCGCTAACTTTTTTGAAAGAATACCTTTTTCTTTATTAAGCTCAATTTTTTCTCTTAATTTTCCTTTAATTTCAGATGTGTTTTCAAGTAATTTTTCCATTGACCCGTAGAGATTAATAAATTTTTTAGCAGTTTTTTCGCCTACACCTGGTAAACCAGGTATATTGTCAACAGAATCACCCATCATGCCCAAAAAGTCAATTACTTGTTTAGGATCTGTAACTTCAAATTTTTGTTGAACTTCTTTAATTCCCCATATTTCAATACCATTTCCCATTCTAGCAGGTTTATACATGAAAATGTTTTCAGAAACTAGCTGAGCAAAATCTTTATCTGGTGTTACCATAAAGACCTGGTAATTATTTTTTTCTGCATCCTTTGCAACTGTTCCGATTATATCATCTGCTTCATATCCTTTTTTTATTAAAATTGGGATTCCCATTGCTTTTAATATACTATGAATGTAAGGAACTGCAATTTTAATTGCGTCAGGCGTTTCGTGTCTATTTGCCTTGTACTCTTCGAACATTTCAACTCTGTCACTAGACCCTCCCAAATCAAATGCAACTGCAATATTATCTGGTTTTTCCCTCTTAATTAAATCCAATATTGAATTCATAAAACCCATAATAGCACTAGTGTCCATTCCTTTAGAATTTATTCTTGGGTTTTTTATAAATGCATAATATCCTCTAAAAATTAATGCATAGGCATCAACTAAGAATAGTTTTTTTCTATTGTTCATATATATATATTATATATTTTTGACTTCTAATTTAAAAAATTATAATATTGAGATGGGCATTTGTTATTGTTGTTTTTTTATTAATTGAAATATACGCTTTTCAAGCCTTTAAAACATTATCTAAAAACAATTGGATAATAAAAATTTATACAGTTATAAATGTAATTGTATTTGCTAATTTCTTTATTAGATTATTTAATATTTATTATCAAAACTTAGATTACTCGGACATTTTTTATAATTATTTATCTGTTCCATTTGCTCTGCTATTTACTTTACTGTGTTTTAAGTTGATTATAATATCTTTTCTTTTCTTCGAAGATGTGGTTCGAGTATTTGAATCAACAATTAAATTCTTTTTTTCAAGCTCATCAGATTCTTTTTTGGTTCAACGAAGAGAGTTTTTGAGTAAACTGGCAATTTTGGTTGCTTCTATTCCAATTCCATTTGTTATTCATGGTATATTTAAGGGAAGGTACAATTATAAAGTATTCAATTATGAGTTAAAATTTGATGATCTTCCAGATGATTTTGATGGTTACCAAATAACTCATATTTCAGATATTCATAGTGGAAGTCTGGATAGTTTAGAAAGTGTAAAATATGCTGTCGATTTAATTAATAAGCAAAAATCAAATCTTATTTTGTTTACTGGTGATATAGTAAATAATAAGGCAGATGAATTAATTAAATGGAAGACTTTATTCTCAAAACTTGAGGCTATTGATGGTAAATATTCAGTCTTAGGGAATCATGATTATGGTGATTATGTTCAATGGAAATCTGACAAGGATAAAAAATTAAATTTTCAACTACTTTTAGATATTCAAAAAGAAATGGGCTTTAATTTATTATTAAATCAGAATACTAAAATTTATATAAACAACAGTGCTATTTCNATTATCGGAGTAGAAAACTGGGGAAAAGGTCGATTCAAGAAAAAAGGAGACATTGATAAGGCTTGTACTGGTCTTACAAATTCTGACTTTAAAATTGTTATGAGTCATGACCCTTCTCATTGGGACAAAGTATTGATTGATCACGAAACTCACTTTCATTTAACATTAAGTGGTCATACGCATGGAATGCAGTTTGGTATTGAAATTCCTGGATGGATTAAATGGAGCCCTGTGAAATGGGCTTATAAATACTGGGCTGGGGTTTATAATAAAAATAAGCAATTTCTAAATGTTAACAGAGGCTTTGGCGTTTTGGGGTTCCCTGGTAGAGTAGGCGTTTATCCTGAAATATCTGTGATTAAGCTTAAAAAAGCATAGTTTTTTAAAAAATCCTTAATTTTATTATAAACTCAATGTTTACTTATGTCAAAATTTGGTGAACTTATAAATGTAAAAGTTCCGATACTATTAGATTTTTATGGTGATTTGGACGAATCTTCAAAAGCAATGCATTCTGTGTTAAGAGATGTTGCTGCCGCTATTGGTGATAAAGGGAAAGTAATTAAAATTAATGTGGATCAAAATAATGAACTCTCAGAAGCTCTTAGGGTAAAAGGATTACCAACATTGATGATTTATAAATCTGGAGAAATGGTTTGGAGACAAAGTGGTGAGCAAGACGCTAATACTTTGATAAATTTAATTAATGATTTTATTTAAGCTTTCTTGAATTTGTTGTAATTCTTTAACTTCTTCTATTACATATTCCTTTTCGGCATCATATTTTTGAATTATTTCAACTAAAGATCTCAGCTCAAAATAATCGTTTAGAATTGATTGAGAATATTCCGCTTTTTCATCACTTTGCATAGACATGATTATTGTAAGTCTTTCCTTGAACTGTGAAGATATTTTGATATATAAATCTCTGGCAAACTCATTATCGTCTGAGATAAAAAGTTGATTTAGAAACGGACTTAAAAGAGTATAGTATTCATAATCCCCGTAAAGTTCAGAAACAAACTCAGTTGAATTTATAAATTGTTTTATGGCTTTGGATTTTAAAATATTATTTTCAGATTTTAAAAGTGTTTCAAGAAGAGACCTGTATCTTTCTGTATCAGTAATAATATTCTCTGCAAAACTGTAAATTGAAAATTTTGAAGTTTTTGAATTAGATAGTTGAGAATAATAATTTAAATTTTCATCGTATTTAACTGAGAGTTTTTCAAACAAATTATCTCCTTTGTTCAAACTTTTTAAGTTTATAATAAGTGGAAATATAAGGTTCTAAAAGACTATAGTAGCCAAAATAATCTATTGGCATTTTTTGAATAGACAGATCTAGAATTTCTTCTGCTTTTTGATTTTCATTATCAGATATAAGTTGTTTGGCAAGCCTGTGAAGATTCCCTCTAAAAGAAATACTGTTTTTTCTAGTTTCGGGGTCGTGATAGATTTCAGAACTATCCGAGTTCCCCCATTCCCAGCTTTTCACAATATTATACATTAATGAGGAATCTACACGCCCCATTTCGTAAGGATTGTTTTTGTTAATTTCTGTTTTAATTGGGATAAGCTTATAAACAAGACCATCAAGTTGAAGAAAATTTTTCATCCATAAATATTCAGCATCATTATAACTTCCACCAGTAAAATAAATAGGTCTTTTCCAATCATTGTTTGCCAATATATCTAGCATTAATAATTGATTTTTGTACAGACCACTAGTTGGAAGGTCGATATCTATGTAGTCTAAAATTAAATCTTCATTTTCAGCTTTAACAATACCACTTTCTAAAACATTTTTTTTGTTAACAGGGACTCTAATTTTGTTAGTTGGATAAAAGACCATATTTTGAGTAAACAACGGAATATTATTTAAATCAGCTCCATATTGAGTCAATAGGTTTTTATATTTAGTTCNAGGGTGATCACTAGAAACCCAGTTCATAAAATCTTTAATATCCCACCTAACAGAATCTATTAAAGCCTCATATTTAATATAATCTCTGATTCCATATGCATATTGACTGTGTTTAAGTTGAGAAGGAACTGGACTACTATTATAGGTACGTCTTTTCATTTGATCCATATACCAATCTGTTGCTATCAAACTTGTGTTAATAGTCCTTACATCAGTTCTATAATTTTCAATTTCTTGAGCGTACCATAAGGCAAAAGTATCATTGTCTCCAATTGTAAAAATCATGGCATCTCTATCCTTGTCAATAGAATTTAAATAAGCTTTAGCCAAAGATTGAGCTGTGTACCTGTCAGATCTGTCGTGGTCATCCCAGTTTTGATAACCCATTAAAATAGGAACACAAAGTAATAATATACTTAATAGAGGAACGGATATTTTTTCAGAAAGTATTTTTTTAAATGAATTTGAGATTGAATATAAACTAAGACCAATAAAAATAGAAAAAACATAAAATGAGCCAACTAGTGCATAATCTCTTTCTCGTGGTTCAAAAACTCTTTCATTTAAATAAATCTTTAGCGCCAATCCAGTGAAAAGAAACAGTAGAATAACAATCCAAAATAGATTTTTATTTTTATTGAAAAGAAAAATAAGCCCTATTAATCCTAAGATAAGAGGAAGCATATAATAAGTGTTTCTAGCCTTATTGTTTTTAAGATCAGAAGGTAAATTACTTTGAGGTCCAAGTCTAAATTCATCTATAAAATTTATACCTGAAATCCAGTTACCGTTCAACAAATCATATTCCCATTTAACATCATTTTGTCGACCGCTAAAATTCCACATAAAATATCTTAAATACATTGACCCAATCTGATATTTAAATAGATATTTTAAATTATTAAATAATGATGGTTTTTCAATATCAAGATATCCTCCATACTCACTTAAAAACTTGTGATATCCTTCAGCATCTATGTCACCTTTAGCAACACTTTGATTAAATTCATTTACAAGTTTTCTAAAATTAGTTTCTGCAAGATATTCCGGCTTAATTTGAAAATCTAAAAACCCAAAATAGTTCATGTAGTTTATTGCATGTTCTGAACTCCACATTCGAGGAAGAAGACCAAGATGCTTGCTATTAGAATTAATTTTCCCAGATTCCCAATCATTTACAATTATATATTTTTTTGTCTTATTGTCTCTTTCGTATTTGGGTTTATCATCCTTATATGGGTTGGTTTCATCTTGACCTGCATAGGCGTCAGAGAACATTGGTCCGTAAAAAAGTTTTGTTTCTGGGTATTGTTCTAAGTTGTAGTAAGCAAGTAAAGCTCTAGCATCTGACGGCGAATTTTCATTAATCACAGTATTAGCATTGGATCTAATTGGAATCATAAGCCAAGCTGAAAATCCTATAAAAATAAACATCACACAAAGCGTTAGGACATTTGTATTAACCCAATTTTTCTTTTTAGTGTAACTTAATAAAAGAGTAAATAGAGTAATTATTAAAATAGATGAAAAAATTGTTCCTGAATTAAAAGGTAGTCTAAGGCTATTCACAAAGAAAACTTCAAGGTATCCAAAGAGGCCCAAAGTTGAAGGCAAAAGGAGTTTAAAAATAAAGAGCAAAACAGTGACAGAAAGAATATTTGCAATCAAAAAGCTTTTTAAGTTAGGATTTGGATATTTTTTAAAAAAATAAATCATTCCAATTGCTGGAATAGCCAAAAGACCCATGAAGTGTACACCAAATGAAAGTCCCACAACAAAAGAAATTAAAATAAGCCATCTATTCCCTCTTTCGTTTTCCATATCTGCTTCCCATTTAAATCCTAGCCAAAATAGAAGAGCCATTATAAATGTAGCCATGGCATAGACTTCAGCCTCAACTGCGTTAAACCAAAAACTATCAGAAAATGTAAAGCATAGCGCTCCTATGGTTGATGAGCTTATTATTTTAATTGCATTTTCGTTAGAAATTTTGTCAGAAACGACTATAATTTTACGTCCTATTATTACTATCGTTAAATAGAGTAAATAAATAGTAAATGCACTAGCGAAGACAGACATCATATTTACCATAAATGCAATATCCTCAGGATTCGAGGCGAATGAGGAGAAAAATGCACCAATCATTTGAAATAACGGAGCTCCTGGTGGATGTCCCACCTGTAATTTTGCTGATGTTGAGATGTATTCAGCAGCATCCCAATAACTTGCTGTAGGTTCAACCGTAAGAAAATAAGTGGCAAGTGCAATTAAAAAAACAATTAATCCTGTTACACTATTTATTTTTTCAAATTTTCTAATATTCATTTATCAAATAATTGATTGACGAATTTAAACAATATTATCAATAAATATTTTAAATATAATTTATTTGTCTAGCTGAAACTTTANNTTAAATTNATTCAAACCCGCTCATATATAGAATATTAAAAGTTACGATTAGGGTTTGTAGTCGTAATATTGATAATTGGGAAATTTTAGAAATGAAAATTGAGTAAATAGTATTAAATTTATAAATGTGATATAACAATAATCTTAAACTTTAAAAATGAGTATTATAAATACATTTAAAAATTTTTCGTTCAGCGGTTTTCTTTTTTTTTCTTATTTAACATATGATTCAATTAAGAATAGTGATCCAATTGAAAACACTATATTTTTTTCCCTTTTTGCTTTAGTTTTTATATGTATTACTTTTTTTGTTTCTAATTACATTAAAACAAATTTGAAATCAATTATTTTTAAAAATGTAATACTTTGGATTTTTGTTGCTATTGCTTCTAATATTTAATAATATTTTAAATTAAAGTCAATAGACTAAATATAATTAATTAAGAACAATGGAGTTATTAGGTTTATTAGCATTTTGTTTAATATTAGGGTTAATAATTAGAAAAAGAGGTGATAACACAATGGATACTCTTTCTAAAGGTTGCGGTTGTTTTAGTATTCTTTTTATAATTTTTATAGGGTTAATTATTTGGAGTTTGATAAGATCTGACTATTAATTTAATTAATAAAACAAAATTTTTTTTAATAAGTGGCGTAATTCCAAATTTATATTAAATTTGCCGTTCATTACACTGGCCTATGGTGTAACTGGCAACACGTCTGGTTTTGGTCCAGAAGAGTCTAGGTTCGAGCCCTAGTAGGCCAACTCTAATTAATGGTGTTTAATTAAATTCTTTGTTTTATAGAATTTAGTATATTTGCACTGCATTATTGAAAATTTGAGGGGGACAATGTCCCCCTCTTTATTAAATATATTTGATTTGAAAGAAATTTTAGAAAAATTATTTATTGAATTCTTTAAGGATAATAAAGAACTTTTTTTAGTGGATCTAAATGTAGATTCTTTTAAAATTGATATTAAAATTGATGGTGACAACGGAGTTAAGGTTAGTGATTGCGTTTTATTATCTAAACATATCAAAAAACATTTTGATACTGAGTTAGATGATTTTAGTTTAAACGTAAGTTCAGCGGGACTCATGTCTCCGTTAGTGACATACAGACAATTTTTAAAAAATTTAAAAAGAAAATTGAATGTATCGTTAAAAGAAGGTGATGATATAAAAGGGAGTTTAGTTAATGTAAGCGAACAGGATATCACACTTGAATGGACAGCTCGTGAGCCCAAGCCTGTTGGAAAAGGCAAAGTGACTGTGAAAAAAAATAAATTAATTGCTTTTGACCAAATTAAAAAAGCAAATTTAGTTGTAGAATTTAATAAAATATAAGCATGGAAAATTTATCTTTAATAGAATCGTTTTCAGAATTTAAGGACGAAAAATTTATAGACAGAGTAACATTAATGTCAATACTAGAAGAGGTTTTTAGAAACACTTTAAAAAGAAAATATGGTGATGACGATAACTTTGATATAATTATTAATCCTGACAAAGGAGATTTAGAAATTTGGAGGAATAGAATTGTTGTTGAAGATGGAGCTGTTGAAGACGAAAATCAAGAAATTTCAATTTCTGAAGCTAGAAAAATTGAACCTGACTTTGAAGTAGGTGAAGATGTTTCTGAAGAAGTTAAATTGGTTGATTTAGGAAGAAGAACAGTTCTTTCACTAAGGCAAAATTTAGTATCTAGAGTTCATGAGCACGATAATGGAATTATATATAAGCAATTTATTGATTTAATAGGTGAAATATATACAGCAGAAGTTCATCACATTAGACACAACGTTGTAATATTACTTGATGATGATGGCAATGAATTAATTATGCCAAAAGATCGTCAAATTCCCTCAGATTTTTATAGAAAAGGAGATTCTGTAAGAGGGGTTATCGAGTCTGTAGAATTAAAAGGAAATAAACCCTCAATTATTTTCTCTAGAACTTCTCCAAAGTTTTTAGAAAAACTTTTTGAACAGGATATTCCAGAAGTATTTGATGGCTTAATTTCAGTTAAAAAAGTTGTTAGAATACCTGGAGAAAAAGCAAAAGTAGCTGTAGATTCATATGATGATAGAATTGATCCAGTTGGTGCTTGTGTTGGTATGAAAGGATCTAGGATTCATGGAATTGTAAGAGAACTTGGAAATGAAAATATTGATGTTATCAACTTTACAAATAATACTCAATTATTAATCACAAGAGCGTTAAGTCCTGCTAAAATTTCTTCCTTAAAAATTAACGAAGAGAAAAAAACTGTGGAAGCCTTTATGGACCCTGAGCAAGTTTCAAAAGCTATTGGTAGAGGTGGTCATAATATTAGATTGGCAGGTCAATTGACAGGATATGAAATTGATGTATACAGAGAAGGTGCTGAAGAAGATGTTGAATTAACTGAGTTCTCAGATGAAATTGAAGGCTGGGTTCTTGAAGAATTTAAAAAAGCTGGTCTTGACACTGCAAAAAGTGTGTTGGAACAGGATGTTGAAGATTTAATTAAAAGAACTGATTTAGAAGAGGAAACTATCTTGTCAGTTAGAAATGTATTAAAAGCAGAATTTTCTGAATAATAAATTTATTTATGGGTGAAATTAAATTAACAAGATTAAACAAGATTTTAAGAGAATTTAATATTTCTCTTGACAGAGCAGTTGAGTTTCTTGCCTCAAACGGGCATGAAATTGATGCAAGACCTACTACTAAAATTTCACCTGATCAGTATACTTTGTTTTTGAATGAATTTAGTTCTGATAAATCTAGTAAAGTCGAATCCCATGATTTAAGTGAAGAAAAAAGAAAAGAAAAAGAAGAGTTAAGGGTTAAACTTGAAAAAGAATTAGAAGAAAAAGAAAAGAAAAGAAATTCATTTATTGAAAGAGCTGAAATCAAAAAGCCTGTTCATTTAGGTAAAATCGATTTAGAAAAGTTCAATAAACCAAAGTCAAAGTCAAAAGAAGAGCCCATTGTTGAGAAAAAAATTGAAAAACCAGTTGAAAAGACTGAAAAAAATAATGAGGAAACAAATACCGATAATGATAAAACAGACTCTAGTATAAAGACGAATTATACAAAATTAAGTGGTTTAAAAACAGTTGGAGACAAAATTGACTTAGGTAAGTTCGAAAAACCTAAACCAACAACAACGCCAAAAAACAGTCCTGCATCAAAAAGAAAGAGAATTAGAATTTCAAAAGATCCAGTCAAACCATCTGTTCAAAATAATAAAAGAAATTTTAATAAATCAGGTGGAAGATCTAAGCCTGTTCCAAATGAGCCATCTGAAGTTGATGTTCAAAAGCAAATAAAAGAAACTTTAGAAAAATTACAAGGCAGGTCTTCATCCAAAGGTGCTAAGTATAGAAAAGAGAAAAGAGATTCTCATAAACTCAAATCTGATGAGGATTTAGCTCAGAATGAAGCTGAAAAGAAAACAATTAAAGTTACTGAATTTATTACAGTTGGAGAAGTTGCTACAATGATGGAAATAACATCAACAGAGATTATTTCNACATGTATGTCTTTAGGTATTATGGTAACTATGAATCAAAGACTTGATGCGGAAACCTTAACTATTGTAGCTGACGAATTTGGTTATGAAGTTGAGTTTGTAACTGCTGACATTGAAGACTCTATTAAAGAAGTCGAAGACAGCCCTGAAGATTTACTTCCCAGAGCACCAATTGTTACTGTAATGGGGCATGTAGATCATGGGAAAACTTCCCTTTTAGATTATATTAGAGAGGAAAATGTCATTGCTGGTGAATCTGGTGGAATTACTCAGCACATTGGAGCTTATAATGTTGTTTTAAAAAATGGTCAAAACATCACTTTTTTAGATACACCTGGTCACGAAGCTTTTACTGCTATGCGTGCACGTGGAACTCAAATCACTGATTTAGTAATTATAGTAATAGCTGCTGATGATGATGTAATGCCTCAAACTAAGGAAGCAATAAGCCATGCACAGGCTGCTGGTGTACCTATTATTTTTGCAATAAATAAAATAGATAGACCAAATTCAAATCCTGATAAAATTAAAGAAAAGCTTTCTGGTATGAATTTGCTTGTTGAAGAATGGGGAGGTAAAATTCAATCTCATGATGTGTCTGCACTAAAGGGAACGGGAGTTGATGAATTACTTGAAAAAGTTTTGCTTGAAGCAGAATTTTTAGAACTCAAAGCAAATCCAAATAAAGCTGCAGTTGGTTCAGTAGTTGAAGCATACTTAGATAAAGGAAAAGGATATATTTCAACAATTTTAGTTCAGTCTGGAACTCTAAAAATTGGAGACTATTTATTAGCTGGTCAAAATTCTGGAAAAGTTAAAGCAATGCAGGACGAAAGAGGAAATGCAATAATTGAGGCTGGTCCTTCTACCCCTGTATCAATATTGGGTCTTGATGGAGCTCCACAAGCAGGAGATAAATTTAATGTTTTTGAAGATGAGAAAGAGGCAAAACAAATTGCAGTAAAAAGAACGCAGTTAGTTAGAGAGCAGTCAGTTAGAACACAAAAGCATATTACTCTTGATGAAATTGGAAGAAGAATTGCTGTTGGTGAATTTAAAGAGTTGAATATTATTTTAAAAGGTGATGTTGACGGATCCGTTGAAGCACTAACAGATTCCTTTCAAAAATTATCAACTGATGAAATTCTTATAAATATAATTCATAAAGCTGTAGGTGCAATTACAGAATCGGATGTGTTATTAGCCTCTGCTTCAGATGCTATAATTATTGGATTTAACGTTCGACCCACTGGAAATGCTAGACAAATTGCAGATAAAGAAGAAATCGATATTAGAAATTACTCAATTATTTATGATGCAATAAATGATCTTAAGGATGCTATGGAAGGTATGTTAGCTCCAAAATTCAAAGAGGAAATTTCTGGTAATGCAGAGATTAGAGAAACTTTTAAAATTTCTAAAGTAGGAACTATTGCAGGTTGTATGGTGACTAGTGGAAAGATTTTTAGAAACTCAAGTATAAGGATTATTAGAGATGGAGTTGTGATTAACTCTGGTGTTCTGTCTTCATTGAAAAGATTTAAAGATGATGCTAAAGAAGTTGCCAAGGGCTATGACTGTGGGTTACAAGTCAAAAACTATAATGACATTAGAATTGGAGACATCATTGAGGCATATTCACAAGTCGAAATAAAGAAGAAATTAAAGTAATTATTTAGGTTGTAAAATAAATGCTGAAGAAAATTCTTTCTTAATATTTTTTAGCTCTTTAATTGCTAAAATTCTAGAAACATATTTCCCTAATCTTATTTTGTAATAAGGTGTCTCAAAGCTGTAGAATATTTCATCGTATTTATCATCAGCTTTTAATTCGTCCATTAAAATCTTATAATCTGTATAATTTCCGCTAAAAATTTGAATTGTAAATTGACCTGAAGTGAAAGCTTCTTGATTAACAATTTTTTTTAACTCTATAACTTTTAAAAGTTTAGGATCTTGGTTTATTGTAATAGAATCGTTTTGAGAAAATGATTTAGAACAAATTGTTATAAATAATAGTAGCGAAATAATGGATTTAAACATCTTTACAAATATAGTTTTTTGTCAAATAAATTTTCAAGAATATTCTATTTTTTTAAACACTTTATTTAGAATGAATATAAATTAAAAATTACATTTAAGTTAGGTTTTTATTATCATTCTTGTGTTGTATTTTTGCCGTCTAATTTGATACAATTTTTAATTGTCAGTCGTAGTAAAAACAACTTTATTGAAGGCTATTTTGAAACTAATTAAACAAGTATCAGTTTCCAAGGTCCTTACTGCACTTTTTCTTTTTTCTTTTTCTTTAAATATTTCTGCTCAAGAAATTGATATTTCCAAAGGAAAATCTCTTTTTAATGCTAATTGTGCTTCATGTCACAAATTAAATAAGAAATTAATAGGTCCTGCCTTGAGAGGGGTTTCAGCTAAATATGATAAAGAATGGCTTTATTCATGGATTAAAAATAGTGCGGCATTAATAAAATCTGGCGATGATCAAGCTGTAGCTATATATGAAGAATATAATAAAGTTGCAATGAATGCTTTTCCTCAGCTATCCAATGAGGATATTGATAATATCTTAGCATACAGTGATTATGTTCCCGAGCCGGTTGTTAATGCAGATAATGCTGTAGTTACAACAAGTTCAAATAACGATTCTACATTAACAAATGATATTGTTCTTGTTTTACTAACTATCGTTTTATTAGTTCTAATAACAATGTTATTTTTAGTTACTAAAACTTTAAGAAATATTGCAGAAAAAAACGGTATTAATATTGAAAAAGAAGAAGGCTCAAAGTTTTCTATATGGCAATCATTTATTAAAAATCAATTTTTAATATTTGTTTCTGTCATTTTACTTTTACTTTCTAGTGCATATTTCGCTTATGGATATATGATGCAAATTGGAGTTGATCAGGGTTACATGCCTGTTCAACCTATACATTATTCTCATAAAATTCATGCTGGTGTAAATCAAATAGAATGTCAATACTGTCATTCATCAGCTAGAATCTCTAAACATTCAGGAATTCCTTCACTAAATGTTTGTATGAATTGTCATGAAAATATTGCTGATTACAACGGAGAAGAAGATCTTGAAAAAGGATACACAAAAGATTTCTATACTAACGAAATTAAAAAACTTTACAAAGCAGTTGGTTGGGATGAAGAAACTCAATCATACACAGGAGATACCGAACCTGTTAAATGGGTAAGAATACATAATTTACCTGATTTTGTTTATTTCAATCATTCTCAACACGTTTCTGTTGCCGGAATTGATTGCCAAAAATGTCATGGTCCAGTAGAGGAAATGGAAATATTGTATCAATATTCTCCTCTAACTATGGGATGGTGTATTGATTGTCATCGTGAGTCAAATATTAAGGTTAAAGACAATGAGTATTACACAAAAATACATGAAGAATTGTCAAAAAAATATGGTGTAGAAGAGTTGTCTATCGCTCAAATGGGTGGTTTAGAATGTGGTAAATGTCATTATTAAAAAAGTAATATTAAGAAATGGGAAACCATAAAAAATATTGGAAAAGTGAATTAGAATTATCGTCTGATAGTAACTTAGTAGACAAGCTGGAACAAAATGAGTTTGTTGAAGAGTTACCTATAGGTAGTTTATTACAAGACGAAAATAGTTTAGAAAATTCTAATGCTAGTAGAAGAGACTTTTTAAAATATTTAGGATTTAGTACAGCTGCCGCTACTATAGCTAGTTGTGAAGGTCCAGTTAACAGATCTATACCTTATGTAGTACAACCAGAGCAAATAGTTCCGGGTATTTCTAATTTCTATGCTTCATCAATTTCTGATGGATTTGATTTTGCAAATGTACTTGTAAAAACAAGAGAAGGAAGACCAATTAAAATTGAAATTAATAATCAATCAAAAGATAATTCTCCAAATGCTAGGGTTCAGGCTTCAGTTCTTTCAATGTATGATAGTTCAAGAATTCAAGGCCCAACAATGGACGGCCAGGATATCTCTTGGGATCAGTTTAATTTAAATGTAAAAGCTCAACTTGATGCAATGAAAGCATCAAACAAAAAAGTTGTTTTGTTGTCACAAACTTTTGCAAGTCCTACAACTGAATCAATAATTAATAATTTTTTAAAAAAATACTCTAATATTGATCATGTTATTTACGATTCTATTTCAAATTCAAAAGCATTAGACGCTTTTGAAATCAGCTATGGAGTTAGAGCATTACCTACTTACAATTTTGAAAATGCAAATGTGATTGTTTCTTTTTCTGCTGATTTTCTTGGAGATTGGCAAGGTGGAGGATTTTCTAAAGGTTATGCTAAAACCAGAGTTCCTAAAAACGGAAAGATGTCTAAGCATTATCAAATTGAGGCTAATATGTCTCTCTCTGGTGCAAATGCTGACACTAGAATTCCTTTAAAACCTTCTTTACAAAAAAAGGCTTTACTTAGAATTTATGACCTTATTTCTGGAAAAAATAGTGGCGTCACTTTAGACGATAAACTTGATACAAAATTAAAATCAATTTCAGATAGCTTATTAAACTCTAACGGGAATGGTATTTTTATTTCTGGAATTGATGATATCGGAGCACAACTTATTTCACTCAAAATTAATGAGTTAATAAAGAGTAAGGTTATTAATGTTCAAAAGCTTAATTATACCAGTCAAGGTAATGACCAAAAGGTATCTAATCTTGTTGAAGATGTTTTAAGTAAAAAAGTTAATGGATTGATTATGGTTGGAGTAAATCCATCATATACTCTTCCAAATAGTGAACAATTTAACGAAGCATTAAAGTCTATCGATTTGTCGGTTTCGTTTTCAATGAATAATACAGAAACTGCTAAACTTTCAAAATGGGTTGCTGCAACTCCTCATTATTTAGAATCTTGGGGTGATGTTGAGATGAAATCCGGCAACTATAGTTTGGTACAACCTACTATCAAACCTCTTTTTGACACTTTACAGTTTCAAGATGTTTTATTAAACTGGCTTGAATCTCCAAATTCATTTTATGATGAATTAAAAAATAATTGGAATGCAACTATTCTTAAAGGTTCATCTTGGAATCAAGCTTTACATGATGGAGTTTTTTACAATAGTTCTAATTCAAACAAAATTAGTTCTCCTTATACTTTTCCAAATATTAATGAGTATACAGATGGTTTAAAATTCTCAGAATCCGATGGTTTTGAATTGACACTTTACTCAAAAACATCAATGGGTAATGGATTACAGGCTAATAATCCTTGGCTACAAGAAATGCCTGATCCGATAACAAGGGTATCTTGGGATAACTATCTCACCGTATCTAAATCAGACGCAAAAAGTTTAGGATTAAAAAATATTAATGATTCTAACGGAGCATTGAACAGTAACTTTGCTAATGTTTTAATTAATGGCAAATCATTAAAAATTCCGGTTGTTATCCAACCAGGTCAAGCTAAAGGATCTGTAGGTCTATCTGTGGGTTATGGTAGAACGAGCGGAGTTAAAAACGAATTGCAAACCGGAGTTAATGCGTACAACTTTTACAACGATTTTGTAAATGTTCAAAATGCCTCTATTGAACCTGTAAATGAAATACATGAGTTTGCTTGTGTTCAGCTTCACAATACTTTAATGGGACGTGGAGATATTATTAAAGAAACAACTCTTGAAATTTTTAATACAAAAAAATCTTCTGAGTGGAATTATATGACTCAGGTTTCTTTAAACCATATTGAAACTCCCGTGACTTCTCCAGATGTTGATATTTGGGATGAATTTGATAGATCTGTTGGTCACCACTTTAATTTATCAATTGATTTAAATGGGTGTACTGGATGTGGTGCATGTGTTATTTCATGTCATGCTGAGAATAATGTACCAGTTGTTGGTAAAAGAGAAGTAAGAAAATCAAGAGACATGCACTGGTTGAGAATAGATAGATACTATTCTTCTGCTGAAACATTCTCTGGTGATAATACTACAAAAGACAATATTAATGGTTTAAGTGATTCTTTATCTGTATTTGGTGAAATGGAAAATCCATCTGAAAATCCTCAGGTTGCTTTTCAACCAGTTATGTGTCAACATTGTAATCATGCTCCTTGTGAAACTGTTTGTCCAGTAGCTGCAACTTCTCATGGTAGACAAGGTCAAAATCATATGGCATACAACAGATGTGTAGGAACAAGATATTGTGCAAATAACTGTCCATATAAAGTAAGAAGATTTAATTGGTTCCTGTATAATAATAATAATGAGTTTGATTTTAACATGAACGATGATCTGGGCAAAATGGTTTTAAATCCAGATGTTGTTGTTAGATCAAGAGGGGTGATGGAAAAATGTTCAATGTGTATTCAAAAAACACAAAAAACTATCTTAGATGCTAAGCTTGATGGAAGAGAAATAAAAGATGGTGAATTTCAGACAGCTTGTTCTTCTGCTTGTGAAACCGGAGCCATAGTTTTTGGAGATATTAATGATAAGGATAGTAAAGTATTAGAACTAAAAGAGGATGATAGAATGTATCATCTGTTAGAAAGTGTAGGTACAAAACCAAATGTTATGTATCAAGTTAAAGTAAGAAATACGTAAAAAGATAAATATATATGTCATCTCATTACGAAGCACCAATTAGAAAACCATTAGTAACTGGCAACAAGTCATATCATGACGTTTCAGTTGATATTGCAGCAGCTATTGAAGGTAAGGCAAATAAACAATGGTGGATAGTTTTCTCAATTGCATTAGTCGCTTTTTTATGGGGAGTTGGATGTATGATTTATACTATTTCAACTGGAATTGGTGTTTGGGGATTAAATAAAACTGTAGGATGGGCTTGGGATATTACAAACTTTGTTTGGTGGATTGGTATTGGTCACGCTGGAACATTAATCTCTGCAGTACTTTTATTGTTTAGACAAAAATGGAGAATGGCAATTAACAGATCTGCTGAAGCTATGACAATATTCTCTGTAATTCAAGCCGGTTTATTTCCAATAATTCACATGGGTCGTCCTTGGTTAGCATATTGGGTATTGCCAATTCCTAATGCATATGGATCTTTGTGGGTTAATTTTAATTCTCCTCTCTTATGGGATGTTTTTGCAATATCCACATATTTATCAGTTTCTTTAGTGTTTTGGTGGACGGGATTATTACCTGATTTTGCTATGATTAGAGATAGAGCTGTAAAACCTTTTCAGAAGAAAATATATAGTTTAGTTAGTTTTGGATGGACAGGTAGAGCTAAAGATTGGCAAAGATTCGAGGAAGTTTCATTAGTGTTAGCCGGTTTAGCAACTCCATTAGTTTTATCAGTACACACTATTGTATCCTTTGACTTTGCAACGTCAGTTATCCCTGGTTGGCACACAACTATTTTTCCACCTTATTTTGTAGCCGGAGCAATTTTTTCTGGTTTCGCAATGGTTAACACTTTACTTATTATTATGAGAAAGGTATCGAATTTGGAAAATTATATAACTGTTCAACATATTGAATTAATGAATATAGTTATTATGATTACTGGATCTATTGTTGGTACAGCTTATATAACCGAACTTTTCATTGCTTGGTATTCCGGAGTTGAATACGAACAATATGCTTTTTTAAATAGAGCTACTGGACCTTACTGGTGGGCTTACTGGGCTATGATGACGTGTAACGTATTCTCTCCACAACTAATGTGGATAAAAAAGCTGAGGACCAGTATTCTTTTTTCATTTTTCATTTCAATTGTTGTAAATATTGGAATGTGGTTTGAAAGATTTGTTATTATTGTTACTTCTCTTCACAGAGATTATTTACCTTCCTCTTGGACAATGTTTTCTCCAACTTTTGTAGATGTGGGAATATTTGTTGGTACAATAGGGTTCTTTTTTGTATTGTTTTTATTGTACTCAAGAACATTTCCTGTAATTGCACAAGCAGAAGTTAAGACAATATTAAAAAGTTCAGGTGATAACTATAAAAAAATTAGAGATAAAAAATAATGGCTGATAAAATATTACATGCCGTATACGATGACGATGATAAGTTAATGGATGCTGTCAAAGATTTAAAAGCATCTAACTTTTCTATAGACGAAGTTTATACTCCGTTTCCAGTTCACGGACTTGATAAAGCTTTAGGTTTAAAGCCTACTAGATTAGCTATTTTATCATTTATTTATGGATGTATTGGATTTTGTTTTGCAATCTTCATGATGAATTATATTATGATAGTCGATTGGCCTCAGAATATTGGAGGAAAACCAAGTTTTTCATTTATTGAAAACATGCCTTCTTTTGTACCAATAATGTTCGAGTTAACTGTATTTTTTGCTGCTCATTTAATGGTTATTACCTTCTATTTAAGAAGTAAGTTATGGCCTTTCAAAGAGGCCGAAAACCCAATACCTTCTACTACTGATGATAAATTTTTAATCGAAATTAAATTTCATGGTGATGGGAAGGCTTTAAAATCTGCTGTTAAAAAAACAGATGTACTTGAAGTTAAAATAATTGATAATAAAGGATCTAACTAATGAAAAAATATACTTTTTTTAGCGTGATGATATTGTTTAGTATTTTGACTGTTTCATGTTTTGATAAGTCCAAACCTAACTATCAGTTTTTTCCTAACATGTATGAATCTGTTGGATACAGTACTTATCAGGAGTCAGATGCTTTTTCAAATGGAATTGAAGCTCAAATCCCTGTAGAAGGATCTATACCAAGAGGATGGGTACCTTATGAATACTCTGACACTAATGAAGGTTATGAATCAGCTAAAGCCAATCTTTTATCTCCTTTAGAAGTTAATGATGAAAATATTTCAAAAGGTAAAGAGTTGTATAATATTTATTGTGCTGTATGTCATGGCTCAAAAGGTGATGGTCAAGGAATATTAATGAAAAACGAAAAGTTTTTAGGTATTCCAAGTTATGCTGATAGAGATATAACTGAAGGAAGTATTTATCATGTTTTAATGTATGGTAAAAATTTGATGGGTTCTCACGCAAGCCAAGTTAATGCAAAAGAAAGATGGCAAATTTCGCAATACGTAATAAGTTTAAGAGAAAAATTAATAAAATAAATTAATGTATAAGGTTTCTAAAAATATAAAAATCTTCTCACTTGCCTTAATGGTAACAGGTGTCCTTGGTTTAGGTTTTAGTTTTTATTCTGCTCCTAAAACTGTTGAAGAAGCAAAAGCAATGTTTGCTGACTCTCATTCCGACGGGCATCATGAAGATGAAACACATAATTCTGAAGAGGCTACCATTGCAAATGTTGATTCACATGGTTCTTCAGACGTTCATCAAGAGGAAGACGCTCATTCTTCTCATGACGAGCATCTCCTACATTACCTTCAAAACCGTCCATGGTCAGCTTTATATGTAGCTGCATTGTTTTTTATGTTTTTGTCATTAGGAACTTTAGCTTTTTATGCAATTCAAAGAGCTTCTCAGGCAGGTTGGTCTCCACTTTTATTTAGAGTAATGGAAGGAATAACGGCTTATTTGCTCCCAGGAACTTTGATTATCCTAGTAATATTAATTTTATCTTCATTACACTTAAATCATCTTTTTGTTTGGATGGATCCTGAAGTAGTTGCTCATGATAAAATAATACAAGGTAAAGTAGGATATTTAAACGCTCCTTTTTTAATAGCCAGAGCAGTTTTTTATATTGCAGGTTGGAATTTTTACAGATATATTTCTAGAAAATATTCTTTAGCTCAAGATAATTCTTCAGATATATCTAATCACACAAAAAATTTCAAATGGTCTGCTGGATTTTTAGCATTTTTTATAGTCACAGAATCTATGATGTCATGGGATTGGATTATGTCAGTTGATCCTCATTGGTTTAGTACTTTATTTGGCTGGTATGTATTTGCAAGTATGTTTGTTTCTGGAATTACAACTATAGCATTAATTACGATATATTTAAAATCAAAAGGTTATTTAGAAAAAGTAAATCATAATCATATTCATGATTTAGGTAAATTTATGTTCGGAGTTAGTGTGTTTTGGACTTATTTATGGTTTTCTCAGTTCATGCTTATTTGGTATGCAAACATCCCTGAAGAAGTAACTTATTTTATCACTAGAATAGAGGATTATAATCTTCCTTTCTTTGGAATGATTGCATTGAACTTTATTTTTCCTTTATTATTATTAATGAACAGTGATTATAAGAGAGTTAATTGGTTTATTGTTATGACTGGAATAATAATTTTAATTGGTCATTATATTGATGTTTTCAACATGATTATGCCGGCCACAGTTGGAGATCAGTGGTTTTTTGGAATACCTGAACTTTCTGGCATCTGTTTCTTTGGTGGACTATTTATATATGTAGTATTTAATAGTTTATCTAAAGCTCCTTTAGAACCATCTGGAGATCCGTTAATTAAAGAAAGTGAAAAATTTGTTTATTAAAGATTATATTAAATGACAGTACTACTCATATTAACAATTTTAATCTTAACAGGAATTGCTTTATGGCAAATAACTAAGATATTTGAACTGTCTCAACTTGGACAAAAAAAAGATAATTCTCAGATTGCTACTGAAAAAGATAATGACTTAAATGGTAAATTAATGTTTGCTTTTTTAGTTTTTATTTATGCTGTTACTATTTATTCTTTCTGGACTTATTCAAAAGTACTTCTACCAGAGTCTGCTTCTGCTCACGGCCCAGCATATGATACACTGCTTTGGATTTCTTTTGCAGTTATTTTATTTGCTCAGACTATAACTCAGGCTGTATTACATATTTTTGCTTACCAGTATCGAGGAATCAATAATAGAAAAGCATATTTTTTTACTCATGATAATAAATTAGAATTTATTTGGACAATAATTCCAGCCATTATCTTTTTTATGCTAATTATATATGGAATGATAACATGGGGAAAGATTATGAATTTTGAAGAAGATGATGATGCCTTAGTTGTTGAGTTATACGCACAACAATGGAATTGGAAAGCAAGATACGGAGGAGAAGATAACGTATTAGGAGATGCGAATGTTAGATTTTTAAATGATTTTGACGGAAAAAATTCAGTTGGAATTGATTCATCTGATCCTAATGGAATGGATGATTTTGTTGTTACCCAAGAATTCCATCTTCCTGTTAATAGAAAAGTAATTTTTAAACTAAGATCTCAAGATGTTTTACATTCCGCATATATGCCTCATTTTAGAGCTCAAATGAATTGTGTTCCTGGAATGATTACTGAGTTTTCTTTCACTCCAACTATAACAACGGATGAAATGAGAATGAATTCAGATGTTGTAGATAAGGTAAATAGAATAAATAAAATTAGATACGAAAATAGTAAAATACTCACTGCAAACGGTGAAGAAGCATTAGAGCCTTATCAGTTTGACTATTTGTTGTTGTGTGCTAAAATTTGTGGAGCATCTCACTATAACATGCAAATGAAAATAGTAGTAGAATCTGAAAAAGATTATGAAAAATGGGTTGCCAAGCAACAAATATTTTCGGAAGTAATTCAATAATATAATATGTCAGAAGTTTCAGGTATTTCGCATTCAAATCATGATGATCACCATCATCACAAAGAAACATTTATAACTAAATATATTTTTAGTCAAGATCATAAAATGATCGCTAAACAATATTTAATTCTTGGTGTTTTATTTATGGGTTTCATTGGTATAGCTATGTCTTTATTGTTTAGACTTCAATTGGCTTGGCCAGAACAATCTTTTGCAGTTTTTGATATTTTTTTAGGAGATTGGGCTCCTGAAGGGGTGATGGACCCAAATATATATTTAGCTCTTGTCACTATTCACGGAACCATAATGGTTTTCTTTGTGCTTACAGCTGGTTTAAGTGGAACTTTCAGTAATCTATTAATACCATTGCAGATAGGAGCTCGAGATATGGCATCTGGACTTTTAAATATGATTTCGTTCTGGTTATTTTTCCTTTCAAGTATGATAATGCTTGCTTCTCTTTTTGTTGAAGCTGGTCCCGCTGCTGCAGGGTGGACAATTTATCCCCCTCTTAGTGCATTACCTCAAACTCAACCGGGTTCTGGAATGGGAATGACACTATGGTTAATTTCAATGGCTATTTTTGTTGCATCTTCATTATTAGGATCACTTAACTACATAGTTACAGTTATAAATTTAAGAACTAAAGGAATGTCTATGTTCAGGCTTCCTCTTACAATATGGGCATTTTTTGTTACAGCAATAATTGGAGTAATTTCTTTCCCTGTTTTACTTTCAGCTGCTTTACTTTTAATAATGGATAGAAGTTTTGGAACTTCATTTTTTCTTTCAGATATCTTTGTTCAGGGTGAAGTTTTACATTATCAAGGAGGGTCGCCTGTACTTTTCGAACATTTATTTTGGTTTTTGGGCCATCCTGAGGTGTATATTGTTTTATTACCAGCACTAGGAATTACCTCAGAAATTATTGCAACAAATTCAAGAAAACCAATTTTTGGTTACAGAGCTATGGTAGCTTCAATATTAGCTATTGCTTTCTTATCTACAGTTGTATGGGGACACCATATGTTTATTTCTGGAATGAATCCTTTTCTAGGTTCAGTATTTACATTTACTACTTTGCTTATTGCAATTCCATCTGCTGTAAAAGCGTTTAATTATATAACTACATTATGGAAGGGTAATCTACAATTTAATCCAGGCATGTTATTTTCCATTGGCTTAGTTTCTACTTTCATTACTGGAGGTCTTACAGGAATTATTCTAGGAGATAGTACTCTTGATATTAACATTCACGATACTTATTTTGTAGTAGCACATTTTCATTTAGTAATGGGTATTTCAGCACTTTATGGTCTGTTTGCAGGTGTATACCATTGGTTCCCTAAATTATTTGGAAGAATGATGAATAAAAATTTGGGATACATCCATTTTTGGGTAACGGCAATAGCTGCATATGGAGTATTTTTCCCAATGCATTTTATTGGTATGGCTGGGTTACCTAGAAGATATTATACTAATACTGCTTTCCCTTATTTTGATGATTTAGCAAACATTAATGTTGTAATCACAGTTTTTGCATTATTAGCTGGTGCAGCTCAGTTAGTCTTTTTATATAATTTCATTTCAAGTATGTTCTTTGGTAAAAAAGCAGAGATGAATCCTTGGAGATCTAACACTATGGAATGGACTGCTCCTGTAGAACATATTCACGGAAATTGGCCTGGCGAAATACCGCATGTGCATAGATGGGCATACGATTATAGTAAGCCTGGTCAGAAAGAAGATTTTGTACTTCAGACTACTCCTCTTAGTAAAGGAGAAAAAGAAACTGAACACTAGTTTGTTGTTATAAATATCGTTTTTCTTTTCCTTACCTTTGGATAAATGAATGAAAATTTAGACCCAACAGATTCTGGATTTAATAATGAAGAATTAGAAATTGATAAAGCCCTAAGACCGCTTTCATTTGATGACTTTGCAGGTCAAGACCAAATACTTAATAATCTTAAAGTTTTCGTAGAGGCGTGTAATCAACGATTAGATGCTTTAGATCATACTTTATTTCATGGTCCGCCTGGATTAGGAAAAACAACACTTGCTCATATTGTTGCAAATGAATTAGGAGTCAATCTAAAAGTTACATCAGGTCCTGTTTTAGATAAACCTGGAGATCTTGCAGGTTTATTAACTAATTTGGAGCCCAGAGACGTACTGTTTATTGATGAGATACATAGATTAAGTCCAATTGTTGAGGAGTACTTATATTCCGCAATGGAAGATTATAAAATAGATATAATGATTGAGACTGGTCCTAATGCTAGAACAGTTCAAATAAATTTAAATCCATTTACATTAATCGGAGCTACGACGAGATCGGGACTGCTTACAGCTCCAATGAGAGCTAGATTTGGAATCAATAGTAGGTTAGAGTATTATAAAACCGAATTACTTTCAACTATAGTAGAAAGAAGTTCAGAAATATTGGATATTGAAATAAATAGTAGAGCAGCAATAGAGATAGCTGGAAGAAGTAGAGGAACACCAAGAATTTCAAATTCATTGTTAAGAAGAGTAAGAGATTTTGCTCAAATTAAAGGAAATGGAACTATTGATATTGAAATAACGAGATATGCTTTAAAATCATTAAATGTTGACAAGAACGGATTAGATGAAATGGATAATAAAATTTTATCTACACTTATTGAAAAATTTAAGGGTGGCCCTGTAGGTATCAATACCTTGTCTACTGCAGTTTCGGAAAGTGCAGAAACAATTGAAGAGGTTTATGAGCCATTTTTGATTCAACAAGGTTTTATAGTTAGAACACCAAGAGGAAGAGAGGTTACTAAGTTAGCTTACGATCATTTGGGCTTGAAAAAATCACAATCTCAAAACGAGTTGTTTTAATAAACTAATTAAAAATAATTAAATGGAGTTAAATAATTTGTTTTTTGATCTTTTAATAGATTTAAAAATACCAGAGTTTTATGCCGAAATATTGAATATATTTTTAGTTTCTATATTAATTCTCATTTCAGTTATAGTAATTAATTTTATATCGAAAAAGATAATAATTAATTTTCTTGAAAAACTTTCAAAGAGATCTAAGACTGATTTTGACAATTTTTTAATTGCTAATAATATTCAAATTTATCTAGCGAGATTAGTTCCTGTATTTTATATATATTGGATTATTCCGTCTTGGCTTGAAAATTTCCAAACTGTACTTGTTTATGCTCTTTTAGGTTTAAAAATTTATTTTATTTTTCTATTAGTTTCAATAATTAGAAACTTTTTGAACGCCACTAAAGAGTTTTTTAGAACTTTTGATTCTTTAAAAGGAAAGCCAATTGAAAGTTTTATTCAAGTAGCCATGTTATTAGTCTGGTTTACTGCTGTAGTATTAATTTTTTCAATTATTACAGGAACACAAGTCAGTACTTTTCTTACTGCTATGGGGGCGTTATCAGCAGTTATTATGTTAATTTTTAAGGATACCATACTAGGTTTTGTTGCAAGTATTCAATTAAGTTCAAATGATTTGATTAGAATAGGAGATTGGGTTACAATGAAAAAATTTGGTGCAGATGGAGATGTTATTGAGATTAATTTAAACTCTGTTAAAATTCAAAATTTTGATAAAACAATAACTACAATTCCTACTTACAAATTAATTTCAGATTCATTTACAAATTGGAGAGGAATGAGTGATTCTGATGGAAGAAGAATTAAAAGAGCTCTATTAATAAAAGGCTCTTCAATTAGATTTATTAAAAAAGAAGAAGTTTCTAAATTAAAAAACATCAAACTCTTATCTAAATACATTGATGAAACTGAAAAAGAGATTGAAAATCATAATTTTAAATTAGAGATTCCGTTAGATGATGCTATAAATGGAAGAAATCTTACAAATATTGGTTTATTTAGAAAATATATTGAAGAATATCTAATTGCTAATAAATTGATTAATAACGAAATGACTGTAATGTGTCGTCAATTATCTCCTACGTCTCAAGGTGTGCCACTTGAAATTTATGCTTTTATTTCTGACAAAGAATGGAAAAGTTATGAAAATATAGTCTCGGATATATTTGATCATCTACTGGCTTCACTTAAAACTTTTGACCTTGAATTATTTGAACTTCCCTCAAATTTTAAAGTTTAATATGAAAAATTTTGTAATCTTATTTTGTCTTTTAGCTTTTTATCAATTGAAGCACAAACTGATAATAGTGCAGATTGTACAAAAGTGTACCTTATTAGGCATGCAGAAAAAGACAGGACAGATAAGACCAATTCTAATCCACATTTAAATTCATTTGGAATAAAAAGATCATTAAAATGGAAAGGTTTTTTTAAGAATACAGATTTTGATGTTATTTATTCTACAAATTATTATAGAACATTAGAAACTATAAAACCTTTTTCTGAAAACGGAACAGAAATAGTAATATATAACCCTTCCAAGATTGATTATAACGAGTTTTTATTAAATAACAAAGGCAAAACGATTTTAGTTGTTGGTCATAGTAATACCATTCCAAATTTTACAAACGGTATTTTAAATAAAAAGTTATATAATAACATAGAGGATAATAATAATTCTAATTTATATGTTGTAAATATTTGTGATGGAATTGATCCTCAAAATTCTCTTTATTTTGTTAAATAATGAATACTTCTTATGATAATTTAACGAAGGTAGAATTGCATGTTCATTTAGATTGTTGTCTTAGTTATAATGCTCTTAAAAAAATCAATCCCAAAGTAAGCTTTGAAACTTTTAAAAAACAATTTATTGGCACTTCTTGTAGTTGCCTGAAAGATTATATTAAATGTGCTGATAATGCATTAGAATATATGCAAACAAAAGAACAATTAGAAATTGTTGTTGAGGATCTTTTTGATCAATTTGAAAAGGATAATGTTATTTATGCTGAAGTTAGATTTGCTCCACTTCTTCATTTGAACAAGGGCTTAGCTCCTATGGAAGTTATTGAAATTGTAAGTAAGAAAACAATAGAAATGTCAGATAGTTCTGGAATTGAAGTTAATTTAATTTTATGCACATTAAGACATTATTCTAAAAAACAAAGTATAGAAACCGTTAATTTAATCAAAGATTTTGCTGGAGATAATGTAGTTGGATTTGATATAGCCGCTGATGAAGCTGGATTCCCACTCGATAACCATGTAGAAGCATTTAAACTGGCTAAAGATAGTGGTATACATTGCACAGCTCATGCTGGTGAAGCTTTGGGAGCCTCTAGTGTTTTAGAAACGTTAGATAAATTGAAGCCATCAAGAATTGGTCATGGAGTTAGGAGTGTTGAAAACGAATCTTTGTTACAAGAATTAAAAGCAAATAATATCCATTTAGAGCTTTGTTTGACTAGTAATATGGTTACACAAGTTTATGAAAACCTGAAGGATCATCCTGTTGATTTTTTATACAAAAATGATTTCTCTATTAGTATAAATACAGATGGCAGAACAATTTCAGATACTAATTTAAATAATGAATATGATATTTTGGGCACTCAATTTAATTGGGTTAAGAGTAGCTTTTTAAAAGTAAACATTAAATCAATGGAAGCTTCATTTGCGAGTTCAAATACTAAAACAAAAATTATTTCACTTTTAAAATCAACTTATAATCTTTAAAAATTAGTGATTACAACAATTTCATTTTTCAAATACAGTACAAATAAATTTTGGGCTTTTAAACAGATGTATTTGGCTGAAAAATTAATGAACAAAACTTCAGGCCTTAGTTTTTATAAATTACTTGGAACCGGAGCAGGAGCAGGATTTAGTCTTTACCCTGATTTTAGTACTTATTCCATACTTTGTGTTTGGAAAGATCGCTTAAGTGCAGATAATTTTATAAATAAAAGTCATCATTCTATACTTATTTCAAAGAAGGCTTCTTTTAGAGCGGATTATTTTTTGAATCCAATACACAGCCATGGCAAATGGGATGGATTAAATCCATTTAAAGGCACGACTATTGTACAGGATAAATCAAAAAAAATTGCCATTATCACTAGGGCTACTTTAAATTATAGTAGATTATTAGAATTTTGGAAATCTGTTCCTAGAGCTTCAAAAGCTATTAAAAATGCTTCTGGAGTTATTTGGTTTAAAGGAATTGGCGAGCTTCCTTTTATTCAACAAGCAACTTTTAGCATATGGGAGAATATGGATTCGGTCACTGATTTTGCATATAAAAATAAAAATCACGCTGAAATAGTTAAAAAAACTAGACAAAGAAATTGGTATAAAGAAGACTTGTTCGCAAGATTTGAAATAATAGAGAAAAAGAATAAAGTATTTAATAATTGAAAAAAGCAATCATAATAGGCTCTGGAATTGGAGGAATCGCTACGGCATTAAGACTTAAGTCGATGAATTATGATGTTACAGTATTTGAAAATAATGATTTCCCAGGAGGTAAATTAACGAGTTTTGATTTAGGCTCCTATAGATTTGATGCAGGACCATCATTATTAACAATGCCGCATTTTATTGATGAGCTTTTTGATTTGTTTAATGAAAATCCCAGAGATCATTTTAATTATAAAAAAAAAGATATATCCTGTAAGTATTTTTGGGATGACGGAATTAAGCTTAATGCTTACTCAGATAAATCCAAATTCACAAATGAAATTAATGAGGTTCTTGGAGTGAATGAAGAATTAGTTTTAAATTATCTTTTGAAAGCTAAAAGAAAGTATGAATTAACTAAAAGTATGTTTTTAGAGCAATCGCTTCATAAGCTAAAAACCTATTTCACTAAGGATTTGTTAAATGGCCTTTTTAATATTTTTTCATTTCAAATAAATAAAACGTTGAATCAAGTCAATGTTTCAGAGCTTAAAGAACCACATTTAGTTCAGCTTTTTAACCGATTTGCAACTTACAATGGATCTTCACCTTATAAGACACCTGGAATGATGACTTTAGTACAGCATTTAGAACAAGAATACGGAACGTATGTCTCTGAAAAAGGTATGCAAAACATAACATCTTCATTATATGAGTTGGCTTTAAGACATGGAGTAAATTTTAAGTTTAACAGTTATGTTTCAGAAATTGTAGTTTCTAATAAAAGGGCTATTGGAATTATGGTCGAAGAAAAATCTTATGAATCTGATATTGTTATTTCGAATATGGATGTTGTTCCAACTTATAGAAATTTATTAAAGAATCATTATAAGCCAGAAAAGACGTTAAATCAAGAAAGGTCAAGTTCTGCCCTAATTTTTTATTGGGGAATAAAAAAAGAATTTAAAAATTTGGATTTACACAATATTTTTTTCTCAAAGGATTATAAATCAGAATTTCATTCAATTTTTGAAAACAATTCTATTTCAAGTGATCCAACTATCTATATTAATATTACATCTAAAGATGTCAAAGGTGATGCCCCAAAAAATTGTGAAAATTGGTTTGTTATGATTAATTCCCCAAACGATTCCGGACAAGATTGGGACAGTATGATTGACAAGGTTAGAATTAACGTAATAAAAAAAATCAATAAAATATTAAACGTTAATATTGAAGATTATATCGAATGTGAAAAAGTATACACTCCTAAAACTATTGAGTCAAATACTCAATCCTACATGGGTTCTTTGTACGGATCATCTAGTAATAATTTAATGTCTGCATTTTTAAGGCATCCTAATTTTTCTAATAAAATATTAAATCTATATTTTTGTGGTGGTAGTGTTCATCCTGGCGGAGGAATCCCATTGTGCTTGTTGTCTGCCAAAATTGTATCACAATTAATAAAGAACAAATGAATTTCTTAATTCCCAATAATAATACTTCTAAAATTTCTGTATTTATAATATGGTTATTTCATCTATGTGGAATGGCAGGAATTTCATATGGAAATAAAGAGTTTTTTTTAGCATTTACACCAATCAACCTTTTTATTTCTTTTGTTTTATTATTTGTTAATCAAAAACAATTAGAGAGTAAGGAGCTTAAAGCAGCTTTTTTAATATTTTTTATTGGAATGATTTCAGAGATATTAGGTGTTAAATACGGACTTATTTTCGGAGATTATGTTTATCTAGACAACTTGGGTGTTAAAATTTTAGGTGTNCCAGTTNTAATNGGNGTAAATTGGATAATATTAACTTTTATTACAGGTTCTTTGTCTTCATGGGTTTTTAAAAATAAATATATATCTGTNTTGACGGGAGCGTTATTAATGATAGTTTTAGATTTATTGATTGAGCCGGTTGCTCCACTTTTAGGATTTTGGATATTTGATTCNNCAATAGCACCATTACAAAACTACATTGGATGGTTTGTAATTGGAATTATCACTCAAATTATTTTTCAATTGAAAATAATTGAAAAAGAATATACTTTTTCAACTCACCTTTTAATAGTAAATGCAATTTTCTTTGCATTTTTAAATTATAAAATCGTTTGAATTTTATATTAGGATTTGTTTACAGTTAATTTTCCGTTATTAAGGGTTGTAGTGTAACATTTTAATGCTCCACCTGCAGTTCCAGATGTTGTACAATCAGTTGGATAACTGTTGTTGTGAGCGCCACAAACAAACCTGTCTTGAGAAGTGTTATAACTCCACTGACTTGAATTTCCTTGATGAGGACATGAATTAGTAAATGCTCTGTAAGTTGAGGCGTCAATTTTAAGTATTAACATAGCTTCAGCTCCAAAATTCATCCATCCATTACTGTTAAGCGATGAAAAGTTTGAATTGCTTAATGTTATAACAACTGTATTGCCACTAACAGTGTAACCTTTATCGTTGCTGTTACCACCTCCACCTCCACCTGAGGGGACTTCATTGTCGTCTCCTCCAGATGAGCATGCTTCAAGCATGGTAACACCAAAGAATGCTAAGGCTACAGATGGACAAACATTTTTTAAAAACTCTCTTCTTTTATTTTTCATACGATATTTATTTCAATAACCGTTCCAAAAAATTTTTTCAAATCATTTTCTTTAACTTTTTTTTAATTTTTAATTTTTAATTTAATATTTAATAACTATACATTAAATTTTTAATTTAGTATTTTTATTATAAATTTACAATTGTATAAAATTTAAAAAATTCTCTTAACTATCTAATAATCAGCATTTTTGAAAAATTTAATATTTCTTTTTTTCTTTAGTTTTTCGATTTATTCACAATCACTACCACCTATACAATCGTATACGCCTCAAGAATATAACGCTGCTAATCAAAATTGGAAGATTTCCGAATCACCCGATAATGAAATTTTATTTGCCAATAGCGAAGCTTTGTTACTGTTTAATGGTACTAGTTGGAATAATTATAATTCTCCAAACGAAAGTGTTCTACGTTCAGTTAAAAACATTGATGATAAGATATATATAGGCTCTCATTCAGATTTTGGTTATTTCCAAAGAGTTAATAACGGAACATTTGAATATACTTCACTTGTAAATTTATTGGATTTAAATATTGAAGAAGACGAAGAGTTTTGGAATATCTTATTGTTAGATAATTGGATAATCTTTCAATCTATCTCTAGGTTAATTTTTATTGATAAAAATAATAATGATGTAAAATATCTTAAATTCAAAGGAATAATTAATAATTCCTTTTCAATTGAAAAGCAAATTTACATTGCTTTAGACAATGGCCTTTACAAGCTTATTAATGGTCAGCCTGAGCAGATTCTTAATAGCACTCAAATACCTTCACAAATAGTAAATATTTTTAATTCTGAAAAAGGAATGTTAATTCTTACTGCTAATAATGGTTTTTACCTCTTAAAAGAATCTGGTTTAGTATCAAAATTCTCTTCTCCCTTAGATTCTTTAAAAGATGATTTATCTGTTTTTTCAGCAATACAGCTTAGTGATTCTTCATATGCTATTGGCTCAGTTGGGCAAGGTTTATTTCTTTTAGATTCTAATTTTAAAAATTTTCAAAAAATTGATAAATCTAAGGGACTGGCAAACAATACTGTTCTTTCATTGTATGAAGATTCAAATAAAAATATTTGGTTAGGGCTTGATAACGGGATAACTGTCATTAATAATGATTCCCCATTTTCTATTTATTCTGACAATAATGGTGATCTAGGTACTGTATACGCAACTAAATTATTTAACGATAAACTTTACGTCGGTACCAATCAAGGTCTGTATCATAAAGATTTTAATACTTCCGATCCTTTTCAATTAATGGAAGGTACAAATGGACAAGTTTGGAGTTTAATTGAGATTGATAAAACCTTATTTTGTGGACATAATAATGGAACTTTTATTGTTTCGAATGGAATCGCTAAAAAAATATCAAACACCAGTGGATCATGGACCTTTAGAAAAATTTCGAATGATTCCTCTGATGTTTTAGAGGGCAGCTATTTTGGATTAAAGGTTTTAACAAAACTTAGGAATAAGTGGGTTGTTAAAAATAACATCTCAGGTTTTGACATATCTTCTCGTTTTTTTGAAATTTCTAATAACGGCAAAATCATTGTTAGTCATGGCTATAAAGGTGTCTATAAATTATCCGTAAGTTCAGATTACACTAACATTATTGATTATGAATTAGATTCTATTGCAGTTAAAGGAGGAAATACTAGTCTCGCTAAATTTGATAATAATATCTATTATAATTATGATAAAGGAGTATTAAAATATAACTCTCTTTCTAACAATTTTTCAAAAGACACCTTACTTTCAAATTTATCATCTAAAGACTTGTTGTATGGTATTATAAGAAATGATTTTGATGGAAAATTGTGGCTCTTTTCCGAGAATAATATTCATTATGTTTATAAGGATTTAGTTTCGGGAAATAAAAAAATAAGTTCAATAGTCTCTACTAATCAGTTGAGAAGAACTGTTTTTGAAAATATTTCTAAAATTGATAAGTCAAATTATTTAATAGGGACAAACAATGGATACATAACTTTTGATCTTGACAAATACAAATTATCATCTCCGACAATAAATATTAACAAGATTGAGTCATTTGAATTAAATAAAAATCCTGTTGCTATATATAGAAATGAATACATTCAACTTAAATCTAGTTCTAATAATTTAAGGTTTCATACTAATGTTTCAAATTATCAAAAATTCCAACCCATCACTTACGAATATCTGTTGGATGGTTATCTTTCAGAGTGGGTTTCAGTCAATGAATCTCCTTTTATTGAATTTAATAATTTAAAACCAGGAGATTATGAGTTTAAAGTTAGAGCAAGAGTTGGAGATTTATATTCTTCTAATATCGATTCAATATCGTTTTCAGTTGAAAGGCCATGGTATTTTTCTAATTTCATGATTGCTAATTATTTTTTAGTTTTTGCGATTATATTTTTTCTTTTCAATAGATCTTATGAAAAGTATTACAGAGAAAAAGAAGAAAAAATTATAAGAACAAATCAAAATAAACTAGAGTTGATTGAAGTAGAAAAAAAGCAAGCTTTAATGGCTGTTGAAAACAATAAACTTCAAAACGACATTGAAAGTAAAAACAGAGAACTTGCAGTCTCTACAATGAGTATGATTAAAAAGAATCAGTTCTTTAAGTAAAATAAAATCTGATTTAAAAAAATCTGAATCTGGAGATAAAATATTTTCTGTTATCAAAATGATTGANAGGAATTTAAACAATAAAGACGATTGGAAGTTTTTTGAAGAAGCTTTTAACAATGCTGATAAAGATTTCCTAAAAAAAGTCAAATCTACTCATCCAACACTTACAAATAATGATTTAAGGCTTTGCGCCTACTTAAGATTAAACTTGTCTTCAAAGGATATAGCACCTTTACTAAATATTTCTTTAAGTAGTGTAGAGATTAAGAGATATAGACTCAGAAAAAAGATGCAACTCACCCATAATGAAGGGTTAACTGATCATTTACTTAGTCTGTAGTTTTTGATGTTTTACATATACTTTTATCAATTTAAGCTATACAAAACCTATACATATTCCCTCACCAGTCATTTAATATGACACTTTTAAGAGTGTTTTTTTATTGATTTACATCTATAATACATCAAATTATTGTCTAATTAGTAAAAATGACATTATATATATATTGAATCCATAATTTGTATAGGTTATTTATGTTTGCTTAACAATTTGTTTTATTTAAGTTTAATCTTTCTTAACAAAATATATATATGAAAACAAAATTATTATCATTAATCATCTTATTTGGATCCCTTTTCATGGTAGCTCAAGATTCTACCCTTGTTGGATCCGTATCGGATTCATCAACTGATGGTCCTTTACCTGGTGTAAGTGTTATTATTAAAGGTACTCAGACTGGTACAACTTCAGACTTTGACGGAAATTTTAGTTTGTCTGGTGTATCTTCTGGTGATATCATTCAATTCTCTTACATTGGTTATGTAACTCAAGAAGTACAAGTTGGAAATTCGTTTAACATCAGTGTTTCACTTGATGAAGACGTTGAAGCTTTAGACGAGGTTGTTCTTGTTGGTTACAGTACTCAAAAAGCATCTAATATTTCTGGAGCTGTTACTACAGTTTCTGGTGAGGATGTTGAAAGATTAAAGCCTACAAGAGTTGAAGAAGCTCTTCAAGGTCAATCTGGTTTAAATGTAATTTCATCTCCTAATCCAGGTGGAAAACCTTCAGTTTTAATTAGAGGTATTACATCTTTTTCAGGAACAGATCCATTGGTAGTTATAGATGGAATTAATTCATCTCTTTATGATGTTGATGCACTAAGTTCATCTGACATCGAATCTATTTCTGTACTTAAAGATGCTTCTACTACTGCTCTTTATGGTGTAAGAGGTGGTAATGGAGTTATAGTAATTACAACTAAATCTGGTAAAAAGAATCAAGAAACTCAATTTACCTTAGATACATCTTACGGAGTTCAAGAAGTTGAAAACTTCATTGACGTTTTAAACGCTGCTCAATATGCTGCTATTTTAAATGAAGGTAGTGTTTCATCTGGAGGTTCTTTATTATTTAATAATCCTTCCGCATTTGGAGTTGGTACAAATTGGCAAGCTGAATTATATGATTCTGCTCCTATTTCAAATACAACTTTATCTGCATCTGGAGGTTCTGATACAACAACTTATTTTCTTTCTGCTAGTTACTTAGCACAAGAGGGTGTAGCTGCTGGTGGTGATAAAGATTTTTATGACAGATCTACTTTGACTGCAAATTTTGTAACTGATCTTACTGATGATGTAAAAGTTTTATTTAATACTAAATATTCTAATTTACAAGGAAATGGTAATGGTGGTAATCAAGTATTTAATGCATTAAACTTTGACCCTTCAGTTTCTCCTATGGTTGATGGTGCATACGGAATGAGTGAAACCATTACTCAAGAGGTTATTAATCCTTTAGCTGGAGTTTCAAATTCTTATGGAGACAATAAAACAGATAAAATTATCGGTAAAGTTGAATTACAATATGATTTATTAGATAATTTTAAAATTACTTCAAGATTAGGTTATTCTGCTATTTGGCAGCAATCTAAAGGATTTACTCCTTTACAATTTTATGGAATTGGTCACAATAGAACTAATGCTAATGCTGATTTAACCCCAAGAACTGAAGACGATCACAATAGAGTTTCAGAACAAAAACAAAACTGGTTCAATTATACATATGAATTATTTGGTAACTACGATTTTTCAATTGACAATGCACACAACTTTAATGTTTTTGCAGGATTTACAATTGGAAAAAGTACTTATAACGGATTAAACGGAAGTAATGTTGATGTTCCTTTTAACTCTTGGACATACGCAGATTTAAGTTCTGCTTCTGGTGGAATTGAAGATCAAACAACAGGGTCATGGCAAGGTGTTAGTAGAAGTGTCTCGTTAATGGGAAGAGTTGAATATGACTTTAATGAAAAATATTTAGCTTCTGTTACTGTTAGAAGAGATGGATCTACAAGTTTTGGTAAAAACAACAAATTTGCTGTCTTTCCATCTGCTTCCCTTGGTTGGGTAGCTTCAAACGAAGACTTTTTTAATTCTTCTGTTGTAGACTTCTTAAAAGTTAGAGCAAGTTATGGATCTGTAGGTAATGATAATGCTAGNCCTCAGTTTGGAACTATTTCTACTTTCCCAAAATATACTTTTGATGGAAACATTNTAAATGGATCTACATTACTTGGAATTCCTAACAATGATGTATCNTGGGAAAATCAAATTCAAACTAATGTTGGAGTTGATTTAAGAATGTTTGATTCTAAATTAAGCTTCACAGCAGATTACTTTATAAAGACTGTTGATGATCTTTTATTTAGTCCAACACTATCTCTATACTTAGGTATACCTGCTTATCCGGTTGCTAATATTGGTAAAACAGAAACTAAAGGATATGAATTAAGCTTATCATACGGAGATGAAATCGCTAAAAACGTAAGCTTTAACACTACATTTAATTTCACAACAGCTGAGAACTTAGTTGAAGAAATTAATAATGGTGATAAATACATTTGGGGTTCTGGATACGGTATACCTTACAAGAACTTAACTCAATTTAGACAAGGTGAATCTCCAGGTATTTTCTGGGGTTACAAAACAAATGGAATATTCCAAACTCAAGCAGAGGTTGATGCTCACGCTACTCAATCAAATGCACAGCCTGGTGATATTAGATTTGTTGATGTTGATGGTAATGGGAAAATTGATGGTGAGGACAGAACTAAGATTGGAGATCCATTTCCTGACTTTACTTTAGGTTGGAACTTTAATTTAAATGTTTCCAATTTTGACTTATCTGTCTTTACATATGCTTCTGTAGGAAACGATATTTACAGAGGGTATGAAAGAGGACTTAACTACACTAATAAATCTGCTCGAGTATTAAACAGATGGACAGGCCCAGGAACAAGTAATACAGAGCCTAGATATAGTTTTGTTGACGGAAACGACAACAGTAGACAATCTGACAGATATGTTGAAGATGGTAGTTATTTAAAAGTTAAAAATATCCAGTTAGGATACAATTTTCCACAAGGATCTGACTCTCCTTTTACTGATATTAGAGTATATGCTAGTGCAAAAAATGCATTTACATTTACAGACTACACAGGTTATGATCCTGAAATATCTAACGGTGGTAACACTGTTTTAGATACAGGTGTTGATAGAGGAACATATCCTTCTCCTAGAGTTGTAACATTAGGATTAAAACTTAAATTTTAAAAATATATCACATGAAAAATAAATTATACAAAAACATTTTATTAGTCTTTATCTCTATAGGTTTTGTTGCTTGTGAAGATTATGTAGACTATGAAGCATCAGAGGGTTATACAATCGTTGCTGGTGACTATTTTACAAAAGCAGCTGATTATGAAGCAGCTTTAGTTGGAACTTACGACGTTCTTCAATGGAATATTTATTCTGTGATGATTGGAGATATAGCATCTGGAAATTCGTATTGCGGTGGAGAAAGTGCAACTGATGTAATCGGATTGCAAAAAATCGACGATATGATTCATAATCCTGTTAATGATCAATTAGAATCAACATGGAAATGGATGTATGAAGGAATAAATAGAGCTAATTACTTAGTTGAAAATAAAGATAAAGTAGAATTTTCTAGAAAAGCTGAACTATATGGTGAAGTTCATTTTTTAAGAGCATACTATTATTTTGAATTAGTCAAAATATTTGGAGGTGTTCCTTTATTTACTGAATCTAGATTAACTGCTGGAGATTCTGGTACTTTGTCT
>JGI20151J14362_10000302_pt1 | contig 36738 bp, 20 predicted proteins | sample COG_01_FD_14362 | JGI IMG/M metagenome (IMG submission 14362)
AGAACTCAAAAAAGGTTATTGGATTAGCAGAACTCTATGTGAATAACGGATACGATAAAGAGGATGTAGAAGAGTTTTTAGTCCGCTTCAGTAAATTTATCAGAGATACAGAGCCCAACACCTACGATTTTGGTTATTTTATTTCATCCAACGGAAAAAAAGTTAACCTGATAGAAAAATACATTTCATCAGCAGACTTTGTTTACCACTTAAATAATTTTGAACAAAGTGATTACGCTAAGGAGTTTTTGACACTTTTTACACTCAATAAAGTTATTATTGCAGGTGATGCTTCTGATGAATTAAAAAGTAAAGCTAAAGCCTATGGAGCAGAATTGAGACCCCAGATAGGAGGATGGATCAATTAAAAATTTAATCTTAACAACACATTCAACCCTCCCAAGTGGAGGGTTTTTCTTTTACATTTTTTCTCTATATCTTCGAGCTAGTATTAATCATAAATCAATTAAAATGAAAAAACTTTTTCTACCCTTACTATTAATTCTTTCATCATTTGCAATTGCTCAAAATATTGCTTTTGATTTTGCTTTTATAGATGCTGAAGACATCAATTCTTACGATGAAAACTTAAAAACCAAATTTCAACGACTCAATCAAAATTATATCGATGATGACAGGATATTGGGTTGGCATGTGTGGAAAGTGCTAAATGGAGCGCAAACTCCTTTTACACATCTTGCAGTAACTATTTATGATATGGACAAAATGGATGACAACTACACACCCAAAAAATGGACAGAAGAGTTCACCGATATGACACAATCTGAATTAAGAGAGTGGGCAAAAAAAAATGGAGAAAACAGAAAAATTGTCTTTGAAACACAAATGGTTAATGTAGCTGACGTATTGCAAGAAGGGGTTACAACTTATCCTGATATTGCGGTGATGAACTTCATGAAAGCAAGACATGATAAATATAAATCCTATGAAGATCTAGAAAAATCAATGACAAAATCCATTCCAAAAGGAGCTGCAAGAAAGGGGTGGAGCCTTGCAAAAAGAATTGACCGTATAGGAACCGATTTAGCATGGACACATTTTACAGTAGATTGGTATGACAAGTATTCAGACTATTTAAAAAATGCTTCAGGACCCTCTGGTGATGCAAATAAAACCTATCAAAAAATGATGAGCTTAAGAGATTTAACCAACCGTGTTGTGCTTAAAAAGTTTATATTCCTCAATAAATAATTTATCCAGACCCTCCCAAGCGGAGGGTTTTTCTTTTCCACTATTTTCTATATCTTAGAGGTAGTATTAATCATAAATCAATTAAAATGAAGAGATATTTAGTAGCTACAGCTTTTATTGCATTAACATTATTTTCATGCAGTCCTACAGAACGTTCAGTTGGATTTACGAATTGGTCAGATGACGGTACTCCGTATAAATTTCATTTAGGAACTGAACAGTCTATCAGTGTAGTAAAAAAGTTTGACGAATTATTACAAAGTAAAAATTATGATCTGCTTTATGAGCATTTTTCAGATTCTGCAACATTTACATATCACAATGGAGAACAAAATACTTTAAAACAATTTATAGACCTAAACCTCCAAAGAGATTCGACTCTTACCGCAAATAATGAAACTTTAAAATGGGAGCCACAAAATGCATTTTCTGTTGACTTAGATCCTGACATGGGTGGTGAACATGTAAATATGTTATATCTCGCTACTTATGAGTCGGAAGAATCAAAAAGTCAGTTTTATGCTAATCTCTGGTTTTACGTTCGTGAGGGTAAAATTGTTACACTTCGACAGTTTAATCAATCGATCAAATAAAATCGTTTAAACTTTTGATTCGTGTAACCTCTAGCCTAGGATTTTTCTTTTACACCAATGCCTCCAATCCAAATCTTCTCCAATCAAGTGCTATAATTAAGTTAAACCAAGATACGTGTTTATTGGTTTTAGGGGATGTTGTTTGGGGAAAGTTTGTAACGTGATTTGAAATAAATCCAATTCTTTATATATATCTTAGAGGTATTATTAATCATAAATCAATTAAAATTAGAAAAGTAATTTTTTATTTGGACAATTCCTTTTCCCCTGCTTTTTTTAAAAGTTGATTAATTTTTTTTAAATCCGAACTCAGAATTTTATTTAATTTCCCCAAGTGCATGTTCAGCTCCGTAGAAAGTTCATCAAATACCAAATAAGCTCCGTCAGTTGGTTTTGCGTCACCATTTTCAACACTGCGTCTTAATGATGCCAATCGATTATTTAATTTAATTGGAAAATTAAGAGGATCTTGACCTGATTGATTTTTTACTTGGTAGAGATCGGCTTCAATTAATGAAATTTCTTTTAAAAAAGGATTAACAAAATTTTTGTAAGTAGAACTAGGAATTTTGTTTTTTGCATCATTCAACTTTGATTTAATTTCACGAATTTTAATTACAGTTTCATTTGCAAGACTCGTTTTATCCCGTATTTTTGAAGCAAGGTCAAACTGTTCTTTCAAATCTTTTTCTGTAATATCTTTTAAATTGGGATTCATTCTTATTTTGAAATCATGTGTTTCAACATAATCCCCAGCAGTTAAGCGCACTTTATAATTTCCAATAGGAGCTTTAGGACCTCTTTCAGGACGTGCGCTCCAAATAATCATACCCTCAAATGATGAAGCACCAGGATATCGTAAATCCCATGAGAAATTATTCATGCCGATGGCTGTAGTAGGTTTAGTTGACCCACCTCTTTTCCACCAAGGAATATTTGGATCAACTTTATATTTTGGCTTATCTCCCTTATGAGTAGCTATAATGTTGTCATTCGAATCCAATATTTCAAAAGTAACAGTGTCTAGTTGCTCATTTAAATAATACTGGATGTCAGCATCATAAACTCCTCTAATAGCATCTGCAGGTTTAAAAAGTACAGCTGATTGCTTCACCATTTCATCTTTGAATTGTCTAAAAGGCTGTATATTGTCTAAAATCCAAAATCCTCTTCCATGAGTTCCGATTACAACATCATTATCTTTTATAACTAAATCCCGAATGGGTGTGTCTGGAAGTTCTAATTGTAAACTCTGCCATAATTTCCCATCGTTCATGGAAAAATATACCCCATGCTCAGTTCCTAAAAACAATAAACCAGGTCTAACAGGGTCTTCCCGAACTGCTCTAGCAAAATGCCCCTTTTTTATTCCATTGATTATTTTTATCCATGTTTTTCCGTAATCATGAGTTTTAAAAACATAGGGTTCTCTATCATCAACTTGATATCTGTTTGCAGCAATGTATAAAGTTCCAGGATTGTGAATTGATTCATCAATAATACTTATTCTTGAAAACTTAGGAAGCTCCTTTGGGGTAATGTCTTCCCAGTATTTACCCCCATCTCTAGTAATATGCATTTTCCCGTCATCAGATCCAGCCCAAATAGTATTAATGTCGTGATGAGACGGTGCTAAGGCAAATACAGTTGCGTAAATTTCAGGACCATTCATATCCATCGTAATTACTCCCCCTGTTTTTCCTAAAGTTGTGGGATCTGCATAAGTTAAGTCTGGACTAATCTTTTCCCAAGATTGACCATCATTAGTCGTTTTCCAAACATGTTGTGAACAGGTATACATAATATTTTCGTCTTGAGGTGCAAACATTATTGGAAATGTCCATTGCCAGCGTTCAGGAAGTGCATCTGCAGGTTCTCCAGAAAAAAAACGCGGATAAACTTGAATATCTCTAATTTGACCGTTACTTCGATCATAACGCGTTAACAAAGCTCCCTGACTCCCTGCGTAAAAAATATCCTTTTTACTCGGATGTTGTGTTATCCATCCACTTTCACCGCCTCCAACGGCATAGTACCATCCATGATTTGGACCGCGAGCTTGTCGATGGTCCCATCCGTCACTTGGAACAGCTACGGTACTATTGTCTTGTTGTGCGCCTGCTACGTGATAGGGAACATCACTTGTGGTCATTACATGGTATAATTGTGTAGTTACAAAATTTTGTTCTGTCCAGGTTTTACCTCCATTAATGGTTACGTTACCTCCACCATCATTTGAATTAATCATACGCTCAGGATTATTTGGGTCTATCCATAAATCATGATTGTCCCCATGAGGGACTTGAATAGTTATGTCAAATGTTTTTCCTCCGTCTATTGATTTATACAGACCAGTATTTAAACCATAAACAATATCTTTATTCAGGGGATCTGCATAAATTCTTGAATAGTAAAAAGCACGTTGTCTCAATTTACGTTCATCATTTGTACGAATCCAAGTTTTACCAGCATCATCAGATCTAAAAACTCCTCCTTCATTAGCTTCAATAATAGCCCAAACTCTATTTGAATCAGCAGGAGAAACTGTTACACCAATCTTACCAATTGGTCCTTCTGGCATTCCAGAGTTTTGTGTTAAATCCAACCAGGTTTGCCCACCATCAACACTCTTCCAAAGTTTACAGTCTGGACCTCCACCCCACATTTTCCATGCTTTTCGTTGTACTTGCCACGTACTGGCATATAAAACATTTGGATTATTTCTGTCTATTATTAAGTCTACTGCGCCTGCTTTTTCACTAACAAATAATGTTTTTGACCAAGTATTTCCTCCGTCAATACTTTTAAAAACTCCTCGTTCAGAATTGTCACCATAGGGATGACCTAGTGCAGCAACATAAACAATGTCTGGATTAGTTGGGTGTATCCGAATGCGTGAGACTGCTTGCGTTTCCTTTAAGCCTAAATGTTTCCATGTTTTTCCTCCATCTACTGTTTTATATACTCCATCTCCTTGAGTTATACTCCCCCTTAGTTGTACTTCTCCCATTCCTATGTATACAATATCAGGATTTGTTTCTGCCACAGCAACTGCTCCAACAGATGAACTGGTTACTTTACCATCAGTAACTGGATACCATTCGGTTCCACCATCATCGGTTTTCCATAAACCACCTCCTGTAGCTCCAAAATAATATTCATTTATCCTCCCTGGACTTCCTGCTGCTCCAAGAGAACGCCCACCTCTTAAGGGACCGATATTTCTCCATTCCAATTGATTGTAAAATTCTACAGGTATTTGCGTATTTTGATTAGAAACTTGAGCTGTAATCGGGAAAAAGCTCACTAGTAGCAATACTGTACTAATCAAGGATTTAAAGTGATTCATAAGAAAACATTAAGGTTTTAATAATAGTATGAGTTACAAAAATACTGAATTTACATTTTTAAAATAAACTTCTTCTAGGCAGAGAGATAATCCCCATCTGAGATAAAAAAGTAGAATAAGAACTTTTATAAACCCAAAAAAAGTGGTTTCATTTACCTTATTGGGAATAACAGCAATTATTGATTAAAATTATTCTATTTACCTTTAAAGTATTATTAATAACAAATCAATCAAAATGAAAAAAATATTTTTAGTATTGTTACTTGTATCATTCGCTTTTGCATGTAATCAACCAGTTGAAAAACCAAAACCAAACATATCAGACGAATATGCTTCAAATTTAAAGACAGCTCAAACATTCTTTGAACTCTTTTTAACTGAGGATTTAGATGGTCAGAAACCATTAATTTGTCCAGGCGTGACTCATTATCCTCCTTTTTACGGAGCAGAACCAGGAAAATATGATGCTTTTGTGGCTGCAGGAAAGGGATGGATGGATGCCTTTGATGAAATAACCTACAATGCTGAGGTTTGGCTTCCAGGAACTGATTCATTAGGAAATTCAAATGGAAGTGTGAGAACTTACGGTGTGTGGACAGCAAAAAATCCAATGAATGGAAATGTGATTACTACAAATGCTTATCATTCGTTTGAGTTTAATGCCAAAGGACAGATTCACGAAATGCGTGATTACTTTGATGCCTCAGGAGCAATGGCTGCAGCAATGAAAGACACCCAATAGTTTAAATAATAATTATATAGCCCTCTCAAAGTGGAGGGTTTTTATTTTACACCATTGGACACAATCTAAATCCCATTCTCTATATCTTAGAGGTATTATTAATCATAAATCAAATAAAATGAAGAAAATTATTTTTGGATTAATTGTATCTATTACAATATCAGTTAATGGACAATTTTTACAGTCAAGACTTCTTAAAGTAAATCAGAGTGATGCTGCCAAGTTTGAAGCTGCAGTTGAAGAAAAAACAAAGTTGTATAACAGTAAAGAGGGACAACCCCGATATTTAACATTTAAAATTTTAACAGGTCCTTATGCTCAAAATTATGTGAGAATGCAATATGCAGATGATTTAAGTGAATTTGATGCTATCGATAAAGTTGGAAATGATTACTGGTTTAAAACAACTGGTAAACTTCATGTTTCAGAAGGAAACCGAATTTTCTCAAGAAATGCAGAAGCAACTTATTCTCCCGAAGGAGCTGAAAGAGTAAATCATAGACGTATACTATATTATAAAATCAGACCAGGAATGGAAAAAGATTTCTGGAGATATAGAACAAGGTTAGTTAAAGCATTAGAAGCCGCAAATTGGCCAAATCGAGTATCAACTCTAAACTGTAACTCAGGCTGTGATGGAAATTGGGTAATGGTTAGATATCATCATAAAGATTTTAAAAATGAATATGATGATAACTCTAAAATATTTCCAGTTGTAGTTGAAAAATATAATGAATTATTTGGTAAAGATTCATACGAAGAAGACTCTCAAAGGCTTCAGATGTCGGTTGAAGAAAATAGAACAAGACACCATCAAAGAATGCCTGCTCTTAGTTCCTCCTGGAATTAAGATTACTTAACCCTCCCAAGCGGAGGGTTTTTCTTTCTCCCCAATGAGGACAATCCAAATCCTCTCTAATCCATTACTATTATTGACCTAATATTACCTTAAGGCAAAATGGGGGTGGTTTGTTAAGGGTTTGTGTGGATACGTGATGGTGGAAAATCTAAGACTTCTCAAGCAACTCTATACCAAACACAGGGGTGTGGGTTTTAAAAAATGGTTTTTCTATTGGGATATGGGGTTGTGATTTGATATTTAATCCATTCTTTATATATTGTAAAAATGAAGAAACAACTCTACCCTAGAGCATTAATTCTATCAGCATTCCTTATCCTTTACAGCTGCTCTGCAGAAAAAGAGTTAGTTAATGAGACAACTAACCAGCAAGTTGAAATACCATTAGAGGATATATTACCTCAAGTTTATATCAACACAAACAGTCAAGAAATTCCTGATGAGCCAAAAATAATAGCTGAAATTTCAATTGAAAATAAAGGAGAGTTAAGACATGAAGGGCTTATTGGGATTGAAATCAGAGGACAATCTTCTCAAATGTTTCCAAAAAAACAATACGGTTTTGAAACACGTGATTCAGAGAATCAAGATATTGATTTGTCCTTGTTAGGACTCCCTGAGGAAGAAGATTGGATTCTTCATGCGCCTTACAGTGATAAAAGTTTGATTCGCAACGCTTTAATATACGATCTTTCACGTGATATAGGAAGGTATGCTTCGAGATTAGTGTTTGTTGAACTTATTTTAAACAATACTTATGATGGTCTTTATATTCTAATGGAAAAACTCAAAAGAGATAAATATCGAATTGATATAAACAAACTTAAATCAAGTGAAAATGAAGGAGAGGATTTGACAGGTGGATACATATTAAAACTTGATAAAGAAAATTCATATAATCAATCGAATTCTTTTACTTCTACTATACGCCCTCCAAATTCGATAAATAATCAGCAAATTCATTTTGTTTTTGATACTCCAAACGAGGAGGATATTACTGACGAACAAAGAAATTATATCAAATCTTATATAAACTCATTCGAGACCACATTAAATTCAAATCAATTTTCTGATCTCGAAAATGGTTATTCAAAATATATTGATATCGATAGTTTTATAGATTTTTTCATTTTGAATGAGATGTCAAATAATGTTGATGGGTATAGATTGAGCACCTGGTTGGTAAAGGATAAAAATGAATTACTTTCAATTGGCCCAATTTGGGATTTTAATTTAGCTTTTGGAAATGCAAATTATTGTGGAGGAGAAAGACATGATGTGTGGACATACAAATTTAACGAAAGATGTCCAGAAGACTTTTGGCAAATTCCTTTTTGGTGGAACCGATTAATGGAGGACTCTAAATTTAAAAGGTTATTACAGCAAAGATGGAATTTTTTGAGAAATAATGAATTAAGTGAAAATAATATTCTTTCCAAGATTGATAATTATGTTAATCTTTTTGAATCCTCTGGCAGTAGAGAAGGTAATTTTAGGAGATGGCAAATTATAGGTGAGTATATCTGGCCAAATTATTTTATTGGTGGTTCCTACCAAGATGAAATAAATTATTTAAAAGATTGGATTTCCAATAGAATGGCTTGGTTAGATAGCGAAATTGATAAGTTTTAAGATTTTTCAAATCAAAATATTTGCAAAAAGTAAAGTAAAGGGGCATGGGATTTAGAAAACGGTTTTTCTATTGAAACACGAGGTTGGTATTTGATATGTAATCCATTCTCTCTATCGTTAGAGGTATTATTAACCATAAATCAATTAAAATGAAAAAAATATTATTAGTTTTTCTAATATCAATAACTATAAATGCACAAGAAAAAAAGAAATATTTTATTCATTTAACATCCGATCCAATGAAAAATCCCTCAGCCGCTATGATGTCTATAGCTGCCGCAAGTGAAGCTTTAAAACAAAAGCATTCAGTAGTGTTTTTTGCTGCAGGTGATGGGACTAAAATACTAATCAAAGATGTAATTAACAATCTTCATACTGTTACCTCTCTTGGCAGAGGAGTTTCAGGCGGTCCAAATAAAATTAGCCAAATGCTTAAAAAGGCATTAATTGAATTTTCAATTAATGGAGGTGTTATTCATATCTCTGAAGGTTCTATTTTAACTTTTGGAGTAACTCAAAATAATTATAAAGAACATTTAATTGATGTTAAAAAAATCAATTGGAGCTATCCTAAAGAATTAATAGAAGAAAGCTCAAAAGCTGATATTGTTTTTTCTTACTAAATAATTTCTTGCTTTGGAAATTAAATTAAAATTTAAAGCCCTCCCAAGCGAAGGGTTTTTCTTTTACACCAATGGATACAATCCAAATCCATCCTAATGCATTGATCTTATTGCCTTAATATAGTATTTCTGCATAGTGGTTTTAGGAGATAGCAAATTATAGGTGAGTAAATCTGGCCGAATTATTTTATTGGTGGTTCCTGCCAAGATGAAATAAATTATTTAAAAGAGTGGATTACCAATAGAATGGCTTGGTTAGATAGCAAAATTGATGAGTTTTAAGATTTTTCAAATAAAAAACATTTGCAAAAAGTAAAGGAAAGTAAAAGGGTTGAGTTATAGAAAAACAGTTTTTGAAGCCATGCTCGTCCATTTATTTTGGGTTTGTTGAGAAGTTTTAGGTTTTCCTTACACAAAATTTCCTTCAAAACACTAAATAGAAATTTTGCGTTAAGGTATTGATATCAATCTATTCGAGAAATAAATAGCAAAATTAAAATCAAAATTAACATCAATTAAAAAAAAATTATTATTTTGTACACTGATATAAATCATTTACTGATTTTATCTCTAAAATGAATAAAACAAAACAAAGAACATTAACAAAATCATACTCAAAATGAAAAAAGAGTTTTTAAAAAAAATCTCATTCCTTTTTGCACTACTATTGACCATTAGCACATATGCACAATCGGTTTCAGGTGTCGTAATGAGTGAAGATGGTCCTTTACCAGGGGCAACAGTTCAAGTAAAAGGAACAAATATTGGTGTAAGCACCGATTTTGACGGAAATTTCACAATTCAGGCTGACGGTACCGATGTATTAATTGTATCGTTTGTAGGTTTTACCTTGCAAGAAGTACCTATCGAAGGTCAAGATCAGATAACTGTTACACTTCAAGCTAGCAACGAGCTTGATGAAGTTGTTATAACTGGTTATGGTTCACAAAAAGATAGAGAAATTACTTCAGCCGTAGTTAATGTTGAAGCTGAAGATTTTAATCAAGGGCCTATAAATGATGCTGCACAGCTCCTCCAAGGAAAAGTTGCAGGACTTCAAATTTATAAGCCAGGTGGAAACCCTAATGAAAATCCAACAATACGACTTAGAGGAATCTCTACATTAGGGGCAAATACATCCCCTCTTGTTGTTATTGACGGTGTCCCTGGAGCGACTTTAGCAAACATTGATCCAAATGATATTGAAAGTATGACTGTTTTAAAAGATGGTTCAGCAGCCGCAATTTATGGTGCTCGAGGTTCAAGTGGTGTAATACTTGTAACAACTAAGAGAGGATCAACTGGAAAAACGGAATTTTCATATAACGGTCAATACTCTGTTAGCTCTATATCAAGAGAAATACCTGTTTTGTCTGCTCAAGAATTCTTAACTAATGGAGGAACAGATATTGGAAATGATACCGATTGGATTGATGCAATCACTAGACAAGGACAATCTCAAATTCACAATTTTTCAGCAGGTGGAGGAAGTGAAAACACAAACTATAGAGTATCAGCTAACCTAAGGGATGTTGAAGGTATACTAAATAATACTGGTTTTAAGCAACTTAACACACGTGCAAATGTTAATACAAAAGCATTTAATGACAAATTAACTTTAAATTTTAATTTGTCTTACACTAAAAGAGATGCTGATCGTGGTGATGAAAGAGCATTTGAATTTGCTCAATTCTACAATCCTACTGCTCCTATATATGGTGCTGATTCCCCTTTTGTTTTTAATTCAGCTCAATATGGAGGATATTTTGAACAATTAGGTCTTTTTAGAAGTTATAACCCTGTATCAATTATTGAGCAAACTAGAAATACTAGAAACTCTACTGACTTTAACTATAATGTTAACGCCATTTTAGAGGTTGTTGAAAATTTAGACCTGACATTTAGAGCCGCTGAGCAAAGAACAACATCTCGTGACCAGCTATATAGACCTACTACCCTTTTATTTGAAGGTAATGCTGTAAGTCCTACTAGAAGAGGTCTTGCTAGTTTAGGATCATTTGATTTATCTACGAAAGTTTATGAATTATATGGTGCGTGGGACAAATCATTTGGCTCTACGGATTTAGTATTTACAGCAGGTTATTCATATAATCAGATTAACACATCTGGAACAGGCTTTTCTTTGGGTGACTTCCCTGACAACACTTTAGACTATTCTGATGCAATTCAGAATTCACAGGATTTATTGAATGATGGTTATGTTGGAGCAAATAGTTATGCTTCTCCTGATGAAAAGATTATAGCATTTTTTGGTAGAATAAATCTAACCTTTAATAAAAACATATTCTTTAACGCAAGTTTGAGACAAGAAGGTTCTTCTAAATTAGGAGACGACAACAAGTGGGGGTTATTCCCAAGTGTTGGAGCTGGTGCAGATTTTAATTCAATTTTTGACTTAGGATTTGATCAGCTTAAAGTTAGATTTGGTTACGGATCAACTGGTTCTCTTCCTAGTGAAAATGGTCTCTCTTTAGAAGCGCGGAATTTTGTTTACAGTGGTGGCGGTTCTGCAGGTGGGGCAACCACTCTAGCACGCGCTGCTAATCCTGATTTAAAATGGGAAGAAAAAGGAGAAACCAATTTAGGTATTGAATTTAAAAGCGGTCCTTTGTCAATTGATTTTGATATTTACAACAGAGTCGTTAAAGATTTCATTATTGATAGGGAAGTTGATGCATCAATTTATGGTGTAAATAGAAGATTCGAAAACGCAGGTCAACTTTCTTCTCAAGGTCTTGAGCTAGCATTAGGTTATGATATCGTAAATAATGGAACAACATCTTACAATACCGGAATTGTATTATCTTCTAACACAAATATTTTAGATGAATATGTTTTGGATAGAGCTCAATACGGTTATTTAGGTTCTCCAGGTCAAAATGCTGTTGCTATGGTTAAAGTTCAAGTGGGACAGCCTCTTGGTGAAATTTATGGTCCGGTATGGGAAGGAGTAACTGCAGATGGAGGAAACCAATTTAGAGATGTAAATAGTGACGGGACAATTAATACCGACGCTGGAAATGTATTAAACGAAGACTATGATGGTGAAGTATTAGGACAAGCTTTCCCCACATTAGAACTTGGATGGACAAATCAAGTTGTTTTTGGAGATTGGTCAATAAATGCATTCTTTAGAGGTGCTTTTGGCCATAGTTTAATAAATACTTTTAGAGCTTTTTATGAGCCTAATGTACCCTCTCAGACTTCATATAATCAAATGAATACAAGATTAAGAGAACCAACCCTTGGGGTCGCTCAATATAGTTCTTTATATGTAGAAAAAGCTGACTTCTTTCTTTTAGATAACTTAACAATAGCTAAACAATTTAACTTTGGTTTTGACAAAGGAGTAAAAAGTGCTGTTGTATCTCTTAATGCAAATAGACCTTTTGTTATTACAAATTATACAGGTACGGATCCAGCACCAGAACTTTTTGATGCAGGAAATAATGCTGATGGAGGAGCAGCTGTTGGAACAGATGCCCTACTAGCACCTGGTATTGATAGAAGAGCTGATTATTTTGCAGCTCGATCGTTCACTATTGGGTTAAGATTAACGCTTTAATAATGAAAATGGAGAAAATGAAAATGATGAAATCTAATAAATACAATATAAACATGAACACTTTTAATAAATTATTTATATTTTTCTTGACTTCTTCTTTAATTTTGTCTTGTACTGATTTAGAGGAAGATTTAAGAGGAGTTATTGTTTCTGACATTACAGTCGAAGGAATAACAACTGACTCAGGGGGTGGCGCAGGAGGAGATGCACTTGAAGGTGCTTATTCTCAGTTGAGAAGCACCGGAACAGCAGGACACACAAATTGGTATTCAGCACAAGAGCTTGCTTCTGACGAAATGGTAGTTACCACCAAAGGTGGTGACTGGTATGATGGTGGATGGCTAATCGATTTTCATAAGCATAATTATAGTCCCACTAACGTAGCGGTTACTAATAACTGGAACTCACATTATGCAGCTATTAATGCAACTAATGAGTTGCTTGATGGTGGTACTTTAGATTCAAATGGTACTGCACAAATAAAAGCATTAAGAGCTTATTTCTTTTGGAGACTGATGGACTTGTATGGTAATATTAAGCTTCCTACTTCAACTGGACAAGATGCGCCTCAATCTTCAAGAGCAGAGGCATTTAACTTTATTGAATCAGAATTGTTAGATGCAATTGGCGTATCTTCAATTTCCGCTTCAATGGATTTGAGTAATAGCCCATTAGGTACTGCGAAAGATGCTTACAGAATAAATAGGTTTGGTGCCCTTGGTATTATAGCTAAGCTTTATCTTAACGCAGAGACATATACAGGTACTGCAAGATATCAAGAAGCTCATGATGCAGCAAACTATATTATTGAAAATGGGGGATATACACTTTGTGATGCAGGGTGTAGTGTAGCGAACTTAGGCAAAAGACCTGAAGTAAGTTCTGATCCAGATAGTTTAGAAGGTTTTGCTGCTGTTTTTGCTCCTAACAATGAAGGTAATCCTGAGCATATTTGGACTGTAAAATATGATCAAGCAACTGCTGGAGGATTTAATTTGGCTATGATGTCATTACATTATTCTAGTCAACTTACTTGGAATTTTGATGATCAACCTTGGAATGGATATTCTACATTAGAAGAATTTTATAATTCCTTTGATGATAATGATCAACGTAAAAAAGCGAGTTTTATAGCGGGTAACCAATTAGACTATGGTGGATCTGATTTACTTGATTATGCCACTGATGATGGAGATCCCAGACTAGAGTACACGCCATATATTAATGAAATTTTTCCCGATGGTTGTCGCCAATGTGGTGTAAGACCGGGTAAATTTAGTTATCAGCAATTTGGAAGACCCGATCAAAGTAATGATTTTACTTTAATTAGATTAGGACAGGTTTATTTAATAAGAGCTGAAGCTGCAGCAAGAGCTGCTGGGGATTGGAGTCAAGCACTTCCTGATACTAATATAATTAGAGCTAGAGCTGGAGCACCTGCCTTTTCTTCAATGGATGCTGACAAGTTTCTCGCTGAAAGAGGTAGAGAAATGTTTGGTGAGGCTGTAAGAAGAACTGACTTGGTTAGATTTGGTAAATACAATGATGCTTGGTGGGAAAAACCTGCATCAGAACCCTACAAAAACATTTTACCTATACCTTTTGAAGCCATTCAAGCTTCTGGAGGGTCATTAACTCAGAATCCTGGTTATTAATTTTATCAGAGTAAATATTAAAAAACCCCCTCTGGGGGTTTTTTTGTTACTTCACATTCTAATAAATAGAAGTTGATTAAAAAAATTGCACTTTTACAATGTATCCTTTTACTCCATTCTTGTGATAACGAAAAGATTGGATTCACGCTTTTAGGAGAGGATACAGGTATAAAGTTTGAAAATAACCTTTCGTTCAGTGAAGCATTGAATCCATATACCTATAGGAATTTTTATAATGGTGGTGGAGTATCAATTGGTGATATAAACAATGACGGGTTAGATGATATTTACCTAACCGGCAACATGGTTGAAAATAAGCTTTATATAAATAAAGGTGATTTTAATTTTGAGGATATAACCTTAAATGCAGGGGTTTCGTGTACTGATGTTTGGTCTACTGGCGCTACTTTTGTTGATATTAATGCTGACGGATTTTTAGATTTATACGTTTGTAAGTCAGGGCCACCTGGAGGAGAAAATAGAAAAAATGAGTTATTTATAAATAATGGTGACTTAACTTTTACAGAAAGAGCAAATGAGTATAATTTGGATATTTTCGGTTTATCTGTCCACTCTGCTTTTTTTGATTATGATCAGGATGGAGATCTAGATTGCTATATTTTAAATAATTCTTTTAGAAGTGTTGGTGGATACGATTTGATTAAAGGAAAGAGAAAAATTCCAGATCCAAAAAATCAAGGAAACAAACTACTTGAAAATGTGGATGGTAAGTTTATAGATGTAACTCAAAAGGCAGGGATTTATAACAGTGAAATAGGTTTTGGTTTAGGTATTACTTTAAGTGATTTTAATAATGATGGTTGGGTTGATATTTTTATTTCAAATGATTTTTTTGAAAAAGATTATTTATATGTAAATAATAAAAATAAAACATTCACTGAATCATCCGATAGTTATTTTAAATCCTTGTCTTTAGGTTCAATGGGTGCTGATTCTGCAGACCTAAATAATGATCTGTTAACAGATTTATTTGTTACGGAGATGCTGCCAAAAACTTTTAACCGAAAAAAAACAAAAGCTATATATGATTCATGGGATAAGCATGAGCTTGCTGTATCAAAGGGCTATCACTACCAATATCCCCGAAATGTTCTTCAAAGAAATATGGGAGGAAATGATTTTTTTGAGATTGGAAGATTTTCAAATTTATCAGCCTCCGAGTGGAGTTGGGCATCACTTATATTTGATATGAATAATGACGGTTTAAAGGATATTATAATTTCTAACGGGATTTATAAGGACTTATTAGATAGAGATTATTTAAATTATATTTCTGACCAACAATTAGTTTCTAATCTTATAAAAACAAAAAAAGAAGGCATCAGAAAACTAATTGATCTAATGCCCTCAGAACCTGTAAAAAATCAAGTCTATTTTAATAAAGAAAATTTTTTGTTTGAAGAAGTAACTGATAAAATTGGTTTTAGTATGGAAACATTTAGTAATGGTCTTGCATACTCAGATTTGAATAATGACGGAAACTTAGACATTGTTGTTAATAATGTAAATATGCCTGCTATGATTTATCGAAATAATCATCGATCAAATAATAGTATTCAATTTCTATTAAAATTTGAGGGTGAAAATGTTGATGGTATTGGTTCAAAAATTATTTTAAAATTTGAAAACGGTAAGAAATCTATGATTGAGCATTTTCCATCTAGAGGTTTTCAATCCTCAATATCTAATAAACTTCACTTTGGGATCGGAAATAATATTGATGTTGATAGTGTTTTTGTTATTTGGCCAAATAATAAAATATCTTTTTTCGAAAATTTAAAAGCGAATGAAATTCATGAATTAGATATTAATAAAGGAGAAAAATTCAATAAAGAACTTAATTATTTATTAGGAATAAACGAAATAGATATAGAGGAAAAAAATAAATTTAAGTTTTCTCATAAAGAGAATAATTATGTCGATTTTAATAAAGAAAGACTGTTAATCGAAATGCAGAGTAATGAGGGACCCTCTATTGCGGTTTCTGATTTAAATAATGATAATTATGATGATTTTTTTATAACAGGTGCAAAAAATCAATCATCAGCTTTATTCATTTCCGAAAATGGAATTTATCAAAAACATCATTCCCCCTTCGATGAATTTAAAAAATCTGAGGATGTTGAGGCATATTTTTTTGATAGTGATAATGATGGTGATCAAGATTTATATGTTGGTTCTGGAGGTAAAGCATTCTCAAAGTATGATCAATTATTAAACGACAGGTTTTATATTAATAATGGGCAGAATAATTTCGAATACTCAAAAACGTCTTTTTTATTTGAAAAACCTTTTGCTACCGGATCAATCGATGTTGCAGATTACGATAATGATGGAGATTTAGATGTTTTTGTAGGTGAAAGATATAATCAAAATGTATATGGTTTACCGGTATCAGGACACTTATTTGAAAATTCAGGAAATAATAATTTTATTGAACAAAAAGATAAATCATTCAATGAACTTGGTCTTATAACAGATGCTAAGTGGATTGATTTGAATAGTGATAAGTTAATGGATTTAGTTATAGTAGGAGAATGGATGCCAATAACAATTCTAATAAATAATGGTAAAGGATTTGATAATGAAACTGATTTATATAATCTTGAAAAAACTAATGGTTTATGGAAAGCAATAGAAATTATTGATCTTAATAATGATGGGCTTTTAGACTTCATTGTTGCAAACTCTGGCAATAATAATTTTTATTCCCCTGAGATGAAAATTTTTATTAATGATTTTGACTCAAATGGAACTGTTGAACAAATTATTTGTGAAAAAGTAGGTGAAAAATATTTTCCTGTCCTAGATAGGGATGAATTGTTAAGTCAAATTCCTGCCCTCAAAAAGAAATTATTTTATTTCAAAGACTATTCAAAATTATCAATGAGTGATATTTTTGGTGTCAAATCATTAAATAATTCTACTATAAGAGAATTAAATGAATTAGAAAGTAGTATTTTTTTGAACACTTCAAAAGGTTTTTTAAAGAGTCCTCTGCCTTATGAAATAAATTATTCATCAGTTTATGACGTTGAAATATTATCTCAAAATTCTAATGTTACTAAAGTATTATTTGGTGGAAATCAAAGTAAAGTAAAACCTCAGTTTGGACAACATGATGCGTCTAATGGTTGGTTAGTTGAATTAACTAACCATAATAATGAATTAAAATGTAAAACTCCAATCAACCTAAATATCGAAGGAGAAATTAGAAAATTAACAACATTTGAATTTGGAAAAATAAAAATGTTTATGGCTGGAATAAACAACAAGGAGATTAAATTTTATGAGCTTAATTGAAATTACAAGAAGAATACTAATTTCATTTCTTTTTATACAGCTAACTAGTTGCAGCTTTAATTCAGAGTATCACAACTTAGTTGAAAGTGAAATTAAAAAGGGTGAAATAAATAATAATTTAATATTAGGATTTAGTTTTGGGATGACAAAACAGCAATATTATGACAGATGTACAATTCTTAACAAGAATAAAATAATAACAGTAGGAGGGTATAATTTTAACCCAGAACAGATTCTAACATCAACTGAAAAAAATACAAAAAAAATTAAAATGTCTATTGATCCAAATTTTGAAGAAAAAAAAATCATTGACGGACTCGAACTTAGATTTAATTTTCTTGGTTGGTCAAATTGGAATACTGACTATCAATCTAGTGTACTAATTAATCAAGTGAAAGATTCATTAATTTCTTGGCTGCCAGGAAATGATTTCATAAAAGTTAGTATTGAAGGAATAAATGAAAAACCTCTTGTTAAGGTTGACGGAAATAGAAGAATTGTACTATATAAGTTAAACTCTAAAGACGTGATTGCAAAAATCAATAATCTCAAATAGATTTTATGAAAAATCAGTTTCTAATTTTTATTTTGATAGTTTTAATTATCTCCTGTGATTCAAAAACATTTGAATTAAAGCAGAATAATTTGATTGGTATTGATTTCACAAATAATTTAAAATTTAGCGATGATTTTAATGTTTATAAATACAGGAACTTTTATAACGGTGGTGGAGTTGCTTTAGGTGATATTAATAATGATGATCTATTAGATATTTATCTAACATCTAACCAAGGTGAAAATAGACTATTTTTAAATCTAGGGGGGTTCAAGTTTAAAAATATAACAGAGTTTGCTGGAGTTAGTGGGAATAAAGCTTGGTCTACTGGTGTAACAATGGTCGACATAAACGGAGATGGTTTTTTGGACATCTATGTTTGTAACTCAGGTGATGTTGAGGGTGATAATAAACAAAATGAATTATTTATTAATAATGGTGATCTTACTTTCAAAGAATCTGCATTAAAATATAACCTTAATGATGAAGGCTTTTCAACGCATGCAAACTTTTTTGATTACGATAAAGATGGAGATTTAGATGTTTATATCCTCAACAATTCTTTTCAGGCAATAGGCAGCTTTGATCTCAGAAGAAATGAACGTCCAAAAAGGGATGTCTTAGGAGGAGATAAACTTATGCAGAATAATAATGGATACTTTGAGGATGTTAGTGAATCTGCAGGAATTTACGGAAGTGTTATTGGCTTTGGATTAGGTATTACTATTGGTGATGTTGATGGTGATAATTGGGATGATATTTTTATTAGTAACGATTTTTTTGAAAGAGATTATTTGTATTTAAATCAGAAAAATGGAACATTTAAAGAGGATTTAATAAATCGAATGAATTCTATAAGCGGAGCTTCCATGGGTGCTGATATAGCAGATATTGATAATAACGGAACAAACGACATTTTTGTTACAGAAATGCTGCCATCAAATTATCAACGATTAAAATCCGTAACTACTTTTGAAGGATGGGATAAATACAAATACAATGTTAAAAATGGATACCACCATCAATTTACTAGAAACGTTTTACATCTAAACATTGAGAATGATAAATTTAGTGAGATAGGTAGGTTTTCAGGTGTAGAAGCATCTGACTGGAGCTGGGGAGCATTATTCTTTGATTTTGATAATGATGGACTTAAAGATTTATTTATTGCAAATGGAATTTATAAAGATCTAACAGATCAGGATTATCTTCAATATATTTCAAATAAAGAAGTAATTAATTCTATTGTTTCAAAAAATAAAGTGGATTACAAAAGATTAGTTGAGATTATACCCTCAAATCCTATTCCAAATCACTCGTATAAAAATATAGATGGTTTAAAATTTGAGGAGTTTAATAATTCAGGTCTAGAAATTCCTAGTTTTTCTAACGGATCAGCTTATGGGGATTTAGATAATGACGGGGATTTAGATCTAGTTGTCAATAACGTAAATATGCCTGCTTTTATTTATGAAAATCAAACAAACAATAAAGCTAATTTCATAAAATTTAAACTTGTCGGTGAAAATAAAAATATATTTTCGGTTGGAGCAAAAGTTTACATAGAAAGTAATGGAGTAAAGCAAATGCAACAAGTTCAATCTGCTAGAGGTTTTCAATCCTCTGTGGACTTAAGACCTAATTTTGGAATTGGCAAAAATACCAAAATAGATGCTAAAATAGTGTGGCCTTCGGGGAAAGCTAAAGAATTATTTGATGTTGATCCTAATCAAACTATTACTTTATATGAAAAAGATGCTGTGGTTGGTATTAAGGAGAAAAATACTGATAAAGAAAATATTTTTAGAAAAGTAAAACTAGATTCAATTATAGATCATAAAGAAAATAATTATGTTGATTTTAATAGAGACAGGCTTTTATTTCACATGTGTAGTTCTGAGGGCCCAAATCTTGCTTTTGGTGACATAAATAATTCTGGCTCAAACCGTGTATTTTTATCTGGGTCTTTAGGAAATTACATTAAATCATTTCAAGTTGATAAAAACAACGTAATTAGTATTGAGAATGATATTTTAAAAGAAAAATTAGATTTTGAAAATTCAGTGATTCTACTTTTTGATGTTGATAATGATAATGATTTAGACTTATACGTTGGAAGTGGAAGTGTAGAGCTTTCAAAGTATTCTGAAAAGTTGTATGACAGAATTTATATTAATAATGGAAAAGGTGAGTTTAGTCTAAGTGATCAAAAATTACCCGATGTTGATCACAAAATTAGTACAGGTACAGCTTCATTTGCAGATATAGATAAAGATGGCGATTTAGATATTTTTATTGGAGAAAGACTTAAAATCAATAATTATGGTTTACCCTCCTCTGGTTTTTTATTAGTTAATGACGGGAAAGGGAATTTTTCTAATCAAACACTAAAAATATCTCCTGAGCTTATTGAAATTGGGATGATCACAGATTCAAAGTTTTCTGATATTGACAATGATGGTGATATGGATTTAGTTGTAGTAGGAGAATATATGGGTATTGAAATTTTCAAAAATGATGATGGTTATTTTTCTAGGGTAAAAAGTGATCTAATAGAACTAAAGGGTTGGTGGAATACAGTTCAAATTGAAGATTTAAATAATGATGGTCTTGATGATTTAATTATAGGGAATCATGGTTTAAACTCAAGATTTGAAGCTAGTAAAAGTAATCCCATAAAATTATATCACAGCGATTTTGATAATAATGGATTTGCTGAAGCAATTGTTTGTTTTACATCTAAAGATGGCAAAGAATATCCCTATTCTTTAAGGCATGATTTGATAGATCAAATAAAAACTTTGAAAAAAACTTTCCCAAATTATAATTCCTTTAAAAACCTTGATATTAAAAAAATTATAAATAAAAAAGCTTTGTCAAAATCAATATTATCAGAAGTTAATTATTTAGAAACTAGTATTTTGATTAATGAAGGGAATTTTAATTTTAGGAAAATTAAAATTCCAAAATCCGTTCAATTTAGTCCAATATATGCTATAGAAACTTATGATTTTGATTATGATGGTGATATGGATATAATTATGGGAGGTAATTTATACAATGTGAAACCTGAATTTGGAAGGTATGATGCATCATATGGAATCTATCTTGAAAACATAGATGGTGAAAAATTTAATTTCTATAATAACGGTAGAGGATTTTTTGTAGAGGGACAAATTCGGGATTTAAAAGTCTTGGACGACAGAATCTATGTTGCAAAAAACAATTCTAACATGGAAGTTTTTCAAATAATTAAATAATGGTAAATAAATTACTCATTTTAAGTTTTATTTCAATAGTCTTTACAGGTTGTTTTTCTAATAAAGAAAAAATATCTTCAAGTGAAATATTTAAAACCTTAAACGTCTCAAAAACAGGGATTGACTTTGAAAATTTATTAAGCTACAGAACCGAACTAAACATAATTGAATACTTATATTATTATAATGGTGGTGGAGTAGCAATAGGTGACATAAATAATGATGGCTTAGAAGATATTTATTTTGCTGGTAATCAAGTCTCTGATCAACTATATCTAAATTTAGGTAATTTACAATTCAAGAATATATCAATTGAATCAGGAATTACTTCGGATAATTCGTGGTCCAGTGGCGTTACTATGGAAGATATTAACGGAGACGGTTATTTAGATATTTACGTTTCGAAAGTAAGCCCTGCTAGTCCTCAAGCAGTAAAAAATAGGTTGTATATGAATAATGGAGACTTAACATTTACAGAAAAGGCTAATGAGTTTGGATTAGATTTTACTGGATTTTCAACACAAGCAACATTTTTTGATTATGACAGAGATGGGGACTTAGATATGTACCTTTTAAATCATGCTATCCACACTGTGAGAAGTTATGGAACAGCAAAAAAAAGAATGGAGTCGGATTCTTTGAGTGGGGATAGATTCTTTGAAAATAAATTAAATGAAAGGGATAAAAAATTTATAGATGTTACAAAGTCAAGTAAAATATATGATACACCACTGGGTTATGGTCTAGCTGTCACAACAACTGATATTAACAATGATGGTTTTCTTGATATTTATGTTGGTAATGATTTTCATGAGAATGACTACATATATATTAATAATGGGGATAAAACATTTTCGGAATCATCCAAAGATAATTTAGTTCAAATGTCACATTTTACAATGGGTGTAGATGTTTCAGATTTAAATAACGACGGATTCTTAGATATTTTTACAACTGATATGATGCCCTTTGACTCAAAAGTTTTATTAAAATCTGGTGGAGAAGATCCTGATAAAATCTCCAGAATCAAAAGTGAGTTTGGGTTTCAAAAACAATTTTCAAGAAATAATTTTCAGCTAAATAGAGGGGATGGTACTTATTCTGAAATTGCTTTTAAGACTAATACTTATGCTTCAGATTGGAGTTGGGGTGTATTACTTCAAGATTTTAATGTAGATGGAAACAATGATATTTTTATTTCAAATGGTATATATAAAAGACCAAACGATTTAGATTACATTAATTATTTAAGTAATGTTGATTTCACTAAATACAATAACTCACAGCAAGACGAAATCAAAAAAGAATTAATATCAAAAATTCCAACAAATAAAACTTCTAACGTTTTATTTACTAATCAAGGTAATCTTAATTTCGAAAGAAATATAATAGGGAAGCCTAATTATAGCAATGGAGCAGCATATGGTGATTTAGATAACGACGGTGATTTGGATATTGTTTTAAATAATCTTAATTCACCATCCGAAATTTTAGAAAACACATCCAATGGTTTGAGAAATTTTGTTTCATTTACTCTGAAAGGAAATAAAAATTATTCTGTAACTCGTGGAAGTAAAATCAATATTTACGTTAAAAATAAAATTTTTGTAAGAGAAAATATTACCACAAAAGGATTCCAATCTTCTTCTACTAATCAAGTTTACTTTGGTTTAGGAGAAGAAAAGGATATTGACTCTATAATTATTCGTTGGCCTGACGGATACGAAGAAAAAATATCTAACCTTTCAATAAATGAAAATAGAATAATTGAAAGATCTGATAATCTTAAATTTTCAAATAAGGATTCGAAAAATAAATATTCTAAAAAGGAGTCAATAAAAATTTTACCCATCAAACACCAAGAAAATATTTTTTATGATTATGAAAGAGAACGTTTAATTCCTGAAAGGTTATCATATGAGGGTCCAACAGTTATTAAATACGATTTTAATCGAGATGGGATATCAGATTTTTTTATTGGTGGTGCAAAATATCAAAAATCCAGGATTTACTTGGGCTCAAAAGATGGTGAATTTTATTTAAATGAAAATACAGACTTTGTTAAAGATAAAGACTTTGAAGATGTTGATGCTGCCCTTTTTGATTTTGATGGTGATGGAGACAAAGATTTATATGTAGTTAGTGGTGGTAATGATAATATGGAACTTAATAAGTCTTTAACAGATAGAATTTATGTAAATAACGGAAAAGGTGATTTCAAAAGAATAAAAATTGGATTGCCAAAAACAAATGGCTCAAGTATTTCAGTATCAGATATAAATAAAGACGGTTACGATGATCTATTTATTGGTAATCGCTCTATTCCTGGCTCCTATGGGTTAAGCCCTTATAGTTTTATTTTACTTAACAATAAAGATGGAAAATCTTTTAAAGTGATTGATAAAAAACGTTATGGAATGATAACAGATTCTGAATGGTTAGACTTTAATAATGATGGATTGGAAGATTTAATTCTTGTTGGAGATTGGATGCCAATAAGGCTATTAATGAATAAGGGTGACCTCACATTTGCCGAAGTGACTTCAGATTATGGTTTGGAAAAAACTAATGGCTTATGGAATGTAATCTTCCCCTATGATTTTAACAAAGATGGTAAAATTGATTTTTTAGCAGGAAACGCCGGACTTAACTTCAAGTGGAAGGCTAGCCAAAAAAGACCAGTAAAAATGTATTTGGATGATTTTGACAACAACTCCCAATTAGATCCAATTATATTTTATGATTATAATGGAAACTATGTGCCATTTACCTCGAGAGATATTTTAAATAAACAACTTCCCTATCTGAAGAAAAAGTTTAATTCATATAGCTCGTTTTCTGAAGTTGATGATTTATATGAACTTACAGGTAAAAATGAAGAGGATTTATTGGAAATAAAATATTTATATGATTTAGAGTCAAAATTATTTATAAATAGCAAAGATGGTTTTAAATCAATCCCTCTTCCCGAAGAAGCACAGTATAGCAGCATAGAAGATTTTTCTATAAATAATAAAGATTCTTTAGAGGTTATTTATGTTGGAAATACAAGATATTTTGTTAATGAGCTAGGGAGTCCGAACTCAAATCCTGGGGGAAAATTATCTGAATATGATACTGTTTCAAATAAATTTCAAAAATCTGAGTTTTTAAAATTGCCTGTTGGTATCAATGCAAGAAGAATACTTGAGTTTGAGAAGGAAAAAATTTATATTTATACTAACAACGGCTATATTTTTAACGTAAAATAAAATTTTTGAAAACTATAATTTACATTTTATTTATTGTAACTCTTGCATGTTCATGTTCAATTAATGTTCCTGAACAGGTAATGGTAGAGTTTGATCAAATTGATAGAGTAGTAGATTTCAATTATGATGTACAACCTATTTTATCAGATAGATGCTATCATTGTCATGGTCCAGATGAAAACACAAGAAGAGCAGGACTTCGGTTAGATGACGAAAAAATTGCTTTTTCAAAGCTTTCAAGTGGCTCAAAAGCCCTTGTTTCTGGAAGTTTATTTAAAAGCGAAGTGGCGCATAGAATTCTTTCTGAAGATCCTGAAGAAATAATGCCAACTCCGGAATCGAAGCTTTCACTTACTAATAAAGAAAAGGCTATAATTTTAAAGTGGATTGATCAGGGTGCCCAATTTAAAGATCACTGGGCTTTTATAACTCCCGAAGAAAATAAAGTAAATGCAACTGAATCTGAGAAAGCGTCTAATCCAATTGATGTTTTTATTAATGATAAACTTAATGAAAATGGATTAACTTTTTCTGAGCCAGCAAATAAAGAGAGATTAATAAGAAGGGTTTACTTTGATTTGACTGGCTTACCTCCTTCCCTAGAGGATGTGGAAAATTTTAAAGCTGATACAAGCCCCATGGCTTACGAAAATATTGTTGATAAGCTACTCACTTCAAATGAAAATGCTGAAAGATTGACAATGGATTGGTTAGACTTGTCAAGATATGCAGATTCTCATGGTCTTCATGCTGATGGGCTAAGAACTATGTGGCCTTGGAGAGATTGGGTAATTAATGCATTCAAAAATAATATGCCCTATGATGAGTTTGTAACCAAACAACTTGCAGGTGATTTATTTCCTAACCCATCAAGACAAGATGTGATACCCACTGCTTTTAATCGAAATACTCCAATGACAGCTGAAGGTGGGGTTATAGATGAGGAATGGAGATTAAATTATGTTTTTGATAGGGCAGAAACCTTTGGAACTGCATTTCTAGGCTTGACGGTAATGTGTGCAAAATGTCATGATCATAAGTTTGATCCCATTTCACAAAGAGATTATTATGAACTAGCAGCTTTTTTTAATCAGACAAAAGAACTTGGGATGACTGGAGATGATGGTGATTTTGGACCTCTATTGCTGCTACCAGTGCCTGACAAAGAAAAGGCTCTAGATGAAATACAAGAGCAAATTGCCTTAAAGAAAAAGCAATTAAAATTAAATCAAAACGAATTGTTTGAGGTTTATAGTTATGTCGATCAATTAAACAACAAAAATAATTTAAAATCTATCGAAAGGTCAGTAATTCAAAATGTTTCCTTTGAAAATTTCAAAACCTTAAAAAAGAAAAGTCCTGATATTTCTTATATCGTTCAAGGGGATTTCGGTAATCAAACCTCTTATATTATTGATAATAACTCAAGTATTACATCCAACGAAATACCAAAAATTTCAGATGGAGTCGTTGGAACATCATTTACTTTTGGAAATGAAAATGATGTTTTATACTTAGAGTCAGTCCCTAATTTTGAGTGGACTGATTCGTTTTCTGGTGCTTTGTGGTTAAAAACTCAGAAGAGAAAAGAAGATTTTAGCCAAACTATTTTTGGAACAACAGGAGGTAAAAATAATTACTGGAGAGGCTGGGATATGTTCTTAGATGATAATAATTATATCAATTTCAGATTGATAAGTTCTTTACCTGGAAATGCTATTCATGTAAAATCTCCCGACTCTATAAAAATTAATAAATGGGATCATCTTGCCTTTACTTATGATGGATCAGGAGAGGCAAGTGGAGTTAAATTATTTTTGAATGGAAATCAAATTAATCAAATTGTAAAAACTGATAACCTTTATAAATCAATTAAACCTGTGAGTAGTTCAGGAATAAGAAACGAAAGGAGATCTGTAAAAGTTGGGGAAAGTTATGATGGATCAAGTGGTGATAATAGAATATTTAAGGGTAAAATGGATGAACTCTTTATATTTAATAAATCACTTTCTACATTTGAAATTAAAACTTTATATAATAAATATGAAATTGATGAAAAACCAATTTCAAATGAATTGAAGCGTGAACATTTAGTTCAAGAAAATATTGAGCAAAAGAAAATTAAAAAAGATATATCAAAACTTAAAAATAAATGGCTAAATGAAGTATCTGATGTAATTGAAATAATGGTAATGGAAGACATGAAGGAACCTAGAAAATCTTTCCTTTATGATAGAGGCTTATACACTAATAAAAGTTACGAGGTCATAGCAAATACTCCGAGTGCTTTGCCTGAATTTTCAAAGGACTTGCCAAGAAATAGATTGGGGCTTGCTAAATGGCTTTTTGAAGATAAAAATCCATTAACTTCTAGGGTGACAGCTAATAGATATTGGCAAATGATTTTTGGTAAAGGTATAGTATCTACTCCAGGTGATTTTGGATTACAAGGAATGCTTCCCTCACATCCTGAATTACTTGATTTCCTTGCTGACTTCTTAGTTAGTGAAAATTGGGATGTGAAAAAACTTTTAAAGTTAATGGTAACCTCATCTACTTATAAACAAAGCTCATCACCTAATCAAAAATATGTTGAAATTGATCCTAACAATATTTATTTATGGAGAAGTAATAGCTATAGACTTTCAGCTGAAATGATAAGAGATAATGCTTTAGCTGCAAGCGGGCTTTTAATAAAGAAGATTGGAGGGGAAAGCGTTAGACCATACCAACCTGATGGGTTATGGAGAGAAAAATCGAATTTTTCGATTAAATTATTAGACTATAAAATTTCTGATACTGATGAAGACCTCTACAGACGAAGTTTATATACTTTTTTAAGAAGAACATCGCCACCACCCTCAATGTCTGTTTTTGATGCACCTTCAAGAGAAGTATGTACTGTAAAAAGGGAAATAACCAATACGCCGTTACAAGCACTAGTTTTACTAAATGACCCACAATTTTTTGAAGCCTCAAGAGTGCTGGCTGAAAGAATTCAGATTGAAAAGCCAGAATCAATTGAAAAATCAATAGAGTATGGTTTTCAATTATGTACCTCAAGGATACCTAGTAACGATGAGCTTCAAATTTTAAAAGAATTTTACGATAAACAGTATAAGAAATTTAAAAGTAATCCAAAACTAGCAGATCAGGTATTTAAAAACGGAAGAAAGAAAAGAAATCGAAGTTTAGATAAATATAAAACTGCTGCCCTTACATTGGTAACAAATACGATGTTAAATCATGATGAAGCATATCTAAAAAGATAAATATGAATTGTAATTCACACGAACATAATAAAAAATATACACGAAGAGATTTTTTGACAAAAACTTCACTTGGTATGGGTGCTGTTACCCTTGGTTCTTTATTAAATACTAACTCAATGTTAGGTAATTACAACACTGATTCATTAAATCCAAATCTACGATTACCTCACTTTGCACCAAAAGCTAAAAGAGTAATTTATCTTTTTCAAAGTGGTGCACCTTCACAATTAGATATTTTTGATTACAAGCCTACCCTGGTTAATTTAACAGGTAAAGAACTTCCTTCAAGTGTTAGAGGAGATCAAAGATTAACAGGGATGACAGCTGGACAAGCAACTTTCCCAATGGTTGGATCTGTTTTCAATTTTAAACAGCATGGACAAAGTGGTGCATGGATGAGTGATTTAATGCCTTATACTTCTAAAATCGTTGATGATTTATGTTTTATAAAATCTATGCATACAAGTGAAATAAATCATGATCCGGCAGTTACATTTCTTCAATCAGGATCTAATCTTCCAGGCAGACCATCAATTGGTTCTTGGGTCAGTTACGGCTTAGGAACTGATAATAAAAACTTACCTGAATTTGTGGTTTTAGTAACAAAGAATAAAAGTGGTCAGCCACTATATGCTAGATCATGGGGTAACGGGTTCTTACCATCTAAGCACCAAGGGGTTCAATTTAGGTCTGGAAAAGATGCAGTTCTTTACTTAGAAAATCCCCCTGGAGTTAATCATGAATCTCGAAAAGAACAGCTAGAATATCTCAAAAAATTAGAAGATATAAATTATAGAGACATTGGAGATCCTGAAATTTTATCTAAAATATCTCAATATGAAATGGCATTTAGAATGCAAACTTCAGTGCCTGAAGTGATGGATATTTCTAGTGAACCTGAATATATATTTGATCTTTATGGTGAAGACAGTAAAAATCCAGGAACTTTTGCAGCTAATTGTCTTTTAGCGAGAAAACTTGCAGAAAAAGATGTTAAATTCATTCAATTATATCATCAAGGCTGGGACCAACATGGTTCCCTAAATAAGGATATTAAAGTTCAATGTAAAGAAACTGATCAAGCTACAGCTGCTCTTATTCAAGACCTAAAACAAAGAGGTCTTTTAGAGGATACTCTTGTTATTTGGGGAGGAGAATTTGGAAGGACCGCATATACTCAAGGAAGAATTTCTGATCCTGGTTATGGAAGAGATCACCATCCAAAATGTTTCACAATATTTATGGCTGGGGCAGGAATCAAAAAAGGAATTACCATTGGTGCTACGGATGAGTTTGGTTATAATATTGCAGAAAGGCCTGTTCATATTCATGATTTTCAAGCAACACTTCTCCATTTACTGGGAGTAGATCATGAAAAGATGACATACAAACACCAAGGGCGAAGATATAGATTAACAGATGTTCATGGGAACGTAGTAAATGAAATTTTATCATGAAAAATTCAAAAAATTCAAGAAGGGATTTTGTAAAAAATACTGCCGCTTTAGGTCTTGGGATCATATCTACACCGAAAACTTTCTTCATAAATAAAGGAATCGAGAATGATGATCAAATTATAGGTCATGGTGATTTCCGCTATAAAATTGATAAAGAATGGGGAATTAATGCTCAATATCCTGTTAATGATTGTCATGAAATGGTATTAGATAATGATAAAAATCTTTATTTAACAACAAATCATAACCAGAATAATATTTTAAAATATAATCGTTCTGGGAAAATAATTGATTCATGGAGTATAGGAAATGATGGAACTCATGGACTTACAATTAACGATGAAGGAGGTGAAGAATTTCTATATATAACCGACTATGCTGAACACAAAGTATTTAAAACGAATACCAAAGGCAAAATTCTTCTACAAATTGAATGGCCAGAATTTATTCCAGAATACAGCTCTGCTAAAGAATTTAAACCTACAGAAACGGCAATTGCTGATAATGGTGATATATATGTATGTGATGGATATGGACTAGATTATATTATCCAATATAATTCCAATGGTGAATATATTCGACATTTTGGAGGGAGAGGTGATTCAGAATCAACTTTTAATTGCTGTCATGGGATTACTATTGATAATAGATATGATAAGCCATCACTTTTAATTACTTCTAGGACAAATAATGAATTTAAAAGATTTTCTATGGAAGGGAAATTTATAGAAAAATATGAATTGCCTGGATGTTGGATTTGTAGACCCGTTTTAGATGGAAATGAATTGTATTTTTCAGTAATTGTTACAAACTCTTGGGATAAGTTCGACGGAATGCTCGCAGTTTTAGATCAAAATAATAAGGTTGTTTCTTTACCTGGAGGGAGTATTCCTAAATATTCAGAAAATAATTTTTTAGCTCCACTTTCTGATAAAAAGTCATTTTTAAACCCACACGATATTTGTATTGACGAGGATAAAAACTTGTATGTCCCTCAATGGAATTCTAAAAATACCTACCCTATTAAGTTAACAAGAGTTTAATTTTGGATTTAGATTTATTTTTTGGCAGATTTCATTCTTTAATTGTTCATTTACCTGTAGGGTTCATTTTTCTTATTATATTTTTTGAACTTTACTATGGATTTTTAAAGAAAGAATTAAATAATAAGTTAGTCACTTTAAGTTGGTTTTTTTGTTTTGCAAGTTCATTATTTAGCTCTATTTCAGGATATTTACTCTCATCTAGAGGACATTACATAGATGAAAATTTGTTTGTCCATAAAATATTTGGATTCATATTAGTTGGAGTTTCATTACTATCCTGGCTTGGAAGAACTTCCTTCATTAAATTTAAATTGAGTTTTAGGAATAAATCTATATTAAATTTTGGCGTATTAATCCTTCTTTCAATTACTGGACATTTGGGGGGAAACCTTACTCATGGAAGTAAATATTTAACTGAATTTTTGCCTATTCAAATTAAAAATTCAGTAGCTATTAATCAAAATATAGATAAGAATATTGATTCAATTTATATTTATAAAGATCTTGTAAGTCCAATATTTGAATCTAAATGTGTTTCATGTCACAATAGCGAAATTAAAAGGGGTGAACTAGACATGTCTTCACTAGTTAGCCTCATAAAAGGTGGTAATTCAGGAAAAATAGTAGATAAAACAAATCCAAGGCAGAGTGAACTATTCAAAAGAATAACTCTTGCTCAGGATAATATTAAATTTATGCCTTCTGATGGAGAACCCACTTCCTATTATGAAAAAAACTTAATCTTGTGGTGGATCAAGAACCTTTCCGAATCAGATCAATTAATTAAGCCTTCAGAGGTTTCTGATGAAATGAAATATGTATTTAATCATTTATACTCTTTAGATTTTGAACAGAAGACTTGGGATAAAAGATTAAAACTGCAAAAACTAAAAGGTTTTAAAGAAATAGATCCAAAGAAATTTGAAATAAAGTTTATTTCCAGTCAAAAAAAATATATAACTGTTAAATGTTTAAATGAAAAATCTGAAATTGATTTTAAAGATTTGGAGGAAATAAGTAATCACATTGTATATTTTGATGTTTATGAAGGTCAATTAGATGATTCATCAATAAAGAATATTTTGAGCTTTAAAAATCTTGTTAAACTTGACTTAAAACATAATGCAATTACAGATAAAGGGTTAAAACTAATTTCAGTACTTGAAAACCTAGAAGTAATTAATTTAATTGGAACAAACGTAACTGAAAAAAGCCTAGATATTTTTGAGGAATTTAAAAGTCTTAAAAGAGTATATCTATGGAAATCAGGAATTAAGAATGATCAAATAGATTCTTTCAATCAAAAACAAAATAAAATAACTTTAGTTGGATCTGTCAAATAAAGTTTAAAGTTTATTTTTTTAATAAAGTATATTTAATTAATTCATTCTCTATGAACAGACTATCGTTTATGATCTTAAAAGATGATTTATTTGAATCAAAATATATAAGCCCGCTATTATCTTTAAATTCAAGTTTATAAATAAAATCGTAATAAGTTTCTCTTATGTTATTTTTGACAGAATAATATTCTTCAAAGATACTGTCACCTTTAATGATCCAATAAGTTTTATTTCCAGATGCATTTACAGAATAGTCCACTCCTCCATTTTGAGATTTAAAATAATATTCTAAAAAAAGATATCTACCTTGTAATTCTCTTAACTTATCAGATTTATAATGATTAATGCAGTTCACAAAAAATATTAATAAGATGATGTATATCATTATTTTAATTTTGTGATTTTTTAAAAGCTCCATAATTAATTTAAATATAGTTTTTAACACATTTAATATAAAGAGATTAGAATTGAATAAATAATAAAAAAACAATTTTTTATGTAAGAAGAATCGAATCACACTTACTAGGTTATAGGTATACCCTCTTCTTAAGTTCAAAATCATATCATCCCTCCCGTGCGTAGGGTTTTTCTTTTACACCAATGCCCCCAATCCAAATCCCTTCTAATCAATTTATATTATTGCCTTACCATAAGATTCCATGTAGTGGTTTTAGGGGGGTGTTGTTTGTGGAAAGTTTGTAGTGTGTTTTGACATGTAATCCATTTTCTATATCTTGGAGGTATTATTAACCATAAATCAATTAAAATGATAAATTAGTTTGCATTATTTTATTTTAAGCACATCATAAATTTATACTATAAATAATTACAGAACAAGCATGCAGTAGAAATGCAGTATTACTTATTAGACCTTAGAAATACAATAAGCCTATTGGCAAAATCAAGTATTTTTTAAGTAATTAAAGACTAAGTAAGAAGGAATTTAAGTTTTGGTCCTTTTTAAGATTAAGCTTTTTAGATAGTCTGTATCGTTGACTTTCAACTGTTCGTAAGGATACTCCAGAGATGGTTGTAATTTCGTTAATTGAGATGTTCATTTTGATATACGAAGCGAGTCTTAAATCTGTTTGTGATAAGCTCGCCATAGCATTTAGTTTATTATAAAAATCAGGATAAACTTCAATAAACATTTTATCAAAATCACTGTAAGATTTTTCAGATTTAATGACTGAATTTAATTCTCTAGATATGCGATTAATCGATATTTCGCTATCAACTTTTTGAGAATTCACATCCTTCTGAATTTTTTTCAAATATTCATTTCTTTGAATGATGAAATTGGTTTTACTCATTAATTCTCTATTTTTTTCTCCTAGTTTAGATGAAATGGCTTTTTTCTCAATCTCTAATCGGTTTCCTTTTTCTTTTTGTAAATTATAATTAATTCGAATTGTAATCAGGGAGAAAAATAGTATAATAGAACAGATGATTAATATGTAGATATAGGTATTGTATTTTACTTTATTTTCATTTATTTCTTTTACAGTATTGGCCATTTGGATTTGAATCTCCAAATTGTTTAAGGTGCTAAAAATTTTTGAATTAGATGTTCCCGAAGAAATTAAAATTAATGAGTCTTTTATATTTAAAAGCTTCGAATCTTGCCCTTTATACTTGTAAATTTTTTCTAATACTTTGAAATTGTATTTTTTCTCAGTATCGTTCAAATTTTGAATTTTAAGATTTTCGTTAGCGACTCGCTCAGCCTCTTTAAAATTATCTAATCCCAGATAACATTCTGCTATTCTTGACCCTAGAGCATGAATCTCAGATGGGAATGCCTTTAAAATTTCTTTTGCCTTGAAAAGATAGTTAAGTGCCAAATCATATTTTTTCACAGATTGGTTATAGGCACCGTAAACCAGTTGCACATATCCCCAATTGCGAGTCAAAAGAGAATTGTCCTGCTTCTCATCAGCTAATTGATAAACGCTTTCAGCTTCTTTTAATTTATTTTGAGCTGTTAATTCATCTCCTTGTAATAATTTGACACTTATAAGTTGCGATAAAGAGAATAATATGTCTTCCTTTTTCTCTTTTTCAAGCCTTCTTTGGTAAATTTGATAATAAATTTCTTCGGCTTTTTTATAGTTCCCTTTCCTTTCTTCAATCAATCCAAGGTTTGAATTGGCGGTGTTTAGACCATAAAATTTAGCGTTTTTGTCTCCTATCTTTTCAAATAAACTCAGGGCCTGTTGATATTTTTCAGCAGCTTTTTTGTAATCTCTATTTTTAAGATAAATACTACCAATATTGAGAATTACCCAAGGTGGTTGATCTATATTTGGAAAGTTTTTATCACTCCTTGGAAGCGTAGTATAAATTTGAACCGAATTATTTAAATAGTTTAATGCACTTGCAAATAATCCCATTTCAATAAGGATTTCTCCTAAAAGTGCATACGTATTTTGTTTCTCTTTATCCGGTTTTCGTTTTGCAGTAAGTATATCATATTCAAGACCGAATTTTACTGCCAGAGTTGGATTTGTTGTTTTGTATTTTAAAATAGAGTCCCTCAGCTGTTTGCTGCTCTGGGCTGAAGCTAAATAGGAGCAAATAAAAAAAAGAAGAAAAACCCTTCTCATATAACATTATTTTTTTAAAAATAGGAATAAAATAATGCTTAGGATCAAAACCAGAAGAATCTGAATAAATTCCCTAAGATTCATCTTAACGTTTTCTTCTTTTTTAGATACTTTTTTTTGAGTTTTAAAAATTCTTCTTTAGATATTTTTTTTCCTCCTACAAACACAGAAGCTACTCCGGGCGGAAAATCGGAATCAAACAGATAATTATACATCATTTTTTTTATATCTATTTTGTAAAAATAAAGCATAACTACTTTTTATAAATAGCAATGAATACTGCAAAAATACTGCATGCTTAAAAGTAAATTTTTATATAAAAAATCTCTTCGCACTTTTAAAGAAGTTGTCTGTTGCTAAAACCGAGGCAGATCGTGTAATAGAGCAGAGTGAGTTGTTTGCAGATACGTTAACTAAGAATATTCAGAAATGTATTTGAGTTGATACCTGTCGATTACAGGAACGCTCCGTTTTCTTCTTTCAAAAAGTAACGGAGTGCGGTAAGATAAAGTCAACTAAAAGATTATAACTTCATATATTCTACAACGATTTGACCCAAGTTCCAACTGGGGATATAATACGTAAACGGGCTCTGTACCAGAACTTCGTCGAAAATACGTTGTTGTAACACGGTAGAATTTCCCGTGATGATCGTTAATGAAAAAGCGCCCTGTTCTTTTACTTCGGCAAGGGTTTCATGCACCTTTTCAAGGGCTTCTTTGTGTCGGATGCCGTGGAGGTCAATACTTTGGATAGCAACTTTATTTTTGATTCAATACTTCAAAAATAATTAAAAAAAGCACGCTAGTTCTGGATTGTAGAAAGATAACGGTCAATATGCATTTGGTCTAAAGAATCCGAATCTCCGTACTGTTTTCGAAGTTCCGAAAGTCGCAGATGAAGATTTTCTTGTATTTCTTTGTACTCCGGATCGCCGTAGCGATTGTTCATCTCTGAAGGATCTTTTTCTAAATCGTACAATTCCCATTCATCAATATCGTAATAGAAATGCATAAGTTTGTAGCATTCCGTACGAACTCCGTAATGCCTTTTGACCATATGAACAGAGGGATATTCGTAATACGTGTAATAAATCGCATCTCGCCATCGTGATATTTTTTGATTGACCACATCGCGGAAAGATTCCCCCTGAATATCTTCGGGTACAGGAATACCCGCATAATCCAAAAAGGTAGGAGCAAAGTCTAAGTTTTGAATCATCTGATCTATTTTGACACCTGCTTTAATTTCTTTGGGATAGCGCATCAAAAGGGGAGTACGAAGCGATTCTTCGTACATAAAACGCTTGTCAAACCAACCGTGTTCCCCAAGATAAAACCCCTGGTCAGAGGTATAAACCACAATGGTGTTTTCTGTAAGTCCCTCTTGGTCGAGGTAGTCCAAAACTTCACCTACTCCGTCATCTACGGATTGGATGGTGCGTAGGTAATCTTTCAAATACCGATTGAATTTCCACAATGCCAGTTCTTTTCCCTTTAGATTTTGCGCTTTCATCGCTTCATTTTTTGGAGTATAGGCATTGAGCCAAGCTTCTTTTTGTTCTGGGGTAAAGCGTTTCAATTGATTTTCAAGACGGGTGGTTCTTCCGTTGGGATCGGTTAGCAATTTAAAATCATGTCCCCATCTTCCGTGCCCTCCATAGCCATAGGTGTTTTCAATTTGTTCATCTGTAGCTGCAATCAACATCTCTTGGGTTTTGGCTGCAGTTCCTCTGTTTTCGTAGGTATCAAAAAAATTGGCGGGTGGGTCAAAGGTTTTGTCGTCAAAAAGGGTGAGGTATTTTTCTTCGGGCTGCCAATTTCTGTGAGGTGCCTTTTGGTGGTAGAGCAATAGAAAGGGTTTGTTTTTATCGCGTTTCGTTTTGAGCCAGCCCAATGCTAAATCTGTAGTGATACTTGTGACATAACCTTGAATCCGCTCCGTAATTCCGTTGATGATAAAGTCAGGATTGTAATAATGTCCTTGCCCAGGTAAAACCGCAGAATAATCAAACCCTTGTGGCAAACCGCGCAAATGAATTTTCCCGACCAGTGCGGTTTGGTAACCTCCCTTTTGAAGCTGTTTTGCAAAGCTGTCTTGATCCCAATTAAAGTCTTGGATGTTATCTACTTTTCCGTTTATAAAACTGTGCTTCCCGGTCAACATCACCGCTCTACTGGGGGCACAAATGGAGTTGGTCACAAAGGCTTTTTCAAACAAAGCCCCTTCNGTTGCGATTCGATCAATATTGGGGGTATGGTTTAATTCCTGACCATAGGCACTGACCGCCTGAAAAGCGTGGTCGTCGGACATGATGAATACTATGTTGGGCGGGGTCTCTTTGGGCGCTAAACAAGAGGAAAAAAGTAGGC
>JGI20151J14362_10000304_pt1 | contig 36616 bp, 46 predicted proteins | sample COG_01_FD_14362 | JGI IMG/M metagenome (IMG submission 14362)
TTTGGATTTAGGTTTGGATTTAGGTTTGGATTTAGGTTTGGATTTAGGTTTGGATTTAGGTTTGGATTTAGGTTTGGATGATAAAATCAAAGAAGATTGATCTTTTAAGACAGTTTTCAATTCATTTTGAATTTCAAATAATGAAGTTAACAATAATTCCATAGATTTTGAATATCCGGAGTATAAAGACAAGAGTTCTGTCTTTTTTTGATCAGTAGAAACAAGAAATTCATTTTTTCTTAATAAGTTTGAAGAATCAATTAATTCAGGCAGGTGTTCTGGAGAGTCAACAATGTCATTTAACTCTCGTTCAATTTGATCAATTTTTTGCTTCATATCGTATAAGTTATTACTAATTTTAACTTCAGTCAACATAAAAGAACAGAATAGGAATGAATTAAAGATTTTGATAGATTTAAAAAACAATAGAATCAAAGTAGGAAAAAATAACAAAGTATAGAAATAAACAAAAAAACTAAAGATCATGAAAAACATTGTAAAAATTTTATTTTTTTGTTCAATAATGATAGCATTCATTTCACATAATGAAGAAAATACAGTATTTGCTCAAGAACAAACAAGAGAGCAATTAAAAATATTATTTGATGAAGCAACTGAACTTTTTCAAAATGGGAATTATAATCAAGCAAATACCATTTATGATCAAATTTTAGAATTAAGTCCAAATAATATTTCAACATTAAACATGAAAGGTGTTGGGTATAGCAACATGGAACAACATGTAAAATCATTAAAACAATTTTACAAAGTTTACAAAATGATCCAGAAAATGTCAAAGCACTATTAGGAACAGGGGTAGGTTTTGGCAATCTTGGAGAGTATTCTGAATCATTGAAATATTTAGAAAAGGCAGATGAAATGAATCCAAATAATACAGTAATTCAAAATTATAAAGACATTATTGAAAAAACATTAAAAAAATACCCATACACACCTACTGAAAAACCAACAAATACTATGAAACAAACAATTAGCAAAATTCCAGAGTGGGTAAAACATATTGCAAATTGGTGGTCGATGGGAGATATCTCAGATAAGAAATTTACTGACAGTATGCAGTATATGATAAAAAAAGAAATTGTCATGATTCCAGAAAATGAAAAATTTGAAAATACTAATGAATTAAAAATGATATCATTTGTTAGAAATAATTTTAGTCAATGGAGTCAAAATGAGATTCCCGATAAAGAATTTCATAAAAATGTGAATTGGTTAATAGAAAATAAATTTATCAAAATAGACTTACAAAAGACTACAGAAGAAATTGAATATGAAAAATACTTGTTTGATAGATATTTACAAAAAATTTTAAAAAATAAAGGTTCAGAAGTCAGATATATAGAATATCCAAATCCAAGCCAAGATGTAATTAAAAAATTTCTTAGAGATGTAGAAAAATGGAATTTTGAAGAAGAAGTTGGAAATTCATCAGCAAGTTTTCCCAGTCCAACATACGAAATTATTGATGAAACATATTTCATAAAGTACAAAATTTACATCAACGAACAACCTCAAGGTTTGCCACTAGACCATACTAGTACATTAAAAAATAGTTTTGAATTTTGGGAAAAAGTAGAACTAAAAACAAATGATCAAGATGCCAGAATTATTTTTGAAATAACCCCATCAAAGGCAGATGCAAATGTCTGGGTAACATGGGTGGTAAGAGATATCGGAGAAGGAGTGTTAGGACATGCTCATTTAGGCAAAGGAGTAGTGGAAGTGGCATTAGGAGATTACAATTGTGATGGCAGTTTTCAATTATACGATGTCAAAAGTGTTGAAACTATTATGACTCATGAATTGGGTCACTCCATAGGATTACCACATACTAACGATAAAGAAAATATCATGTATCCATCTATGACCCCATCTTATGCATATTGTCTTCTAGGCTAAAATCAATATCAAGACTTATTCTAGAAACTTAGAATTAGATTTACTTTCATACAATTAACCTTGAGAAAACTCGTAAAATAATTAATAACCAATTTTGAAAAATCATTTCAAACATGTTAAAAAATGCATTTACGACAGGACCAAAGTGTCCAGCTTGTACAAATACCAAAATTGTCACAGATCATGATACAGGGGAATTATTTTGTGGGAATTGTGGATTAGTAATTACAGACAAAGTAACAGATACCAATGCCGAATGGAGATCATTTTCAAAAGACGGAGGAGCAGATCCAACAAGAACTGGTGCACCAACATCATTGACAATGCACGACAGAGGATTATCTACAATTATTGGTGCAGTAAACAAAGATGCATCTGGAAAACCATTATCAACTTCAATGAAAAGTTCAATAGAACGTCTTCAGAACATGGGACAGTAGAAGTCAAGCACATTCATCATCAGACAGAAATCTCAGACAAGCATTAAATGAAATGAGTAAATTAAAAGACAAATTAGCTTTAACTGAAACAGTAATTGAAAAAGCAGCTTACATTTACAGAAAAGCTTTGGAAAAAAAATTAGTTAGAGGCAGATCAATTCAAGGATTAGTTGCAGCATGTCTGTATGCAGCATGTAGAAACACAGAAACCCCAAGAACATTACAAGATATTGCAGATGGAATGAATATTAGGAAAAAAGACATTGCACGTTGTTATAGATTAATTTTTAGAGAATTGGAATTAAAAATGCCAGTAGTGGATCCAGTTAAAGGAGTATCAAGAATTGCCAGTGTTGCAGATTTAAGTGAAAAAAGTAAAAGAAAAGCAGTAGAAATTCTCAATCAAGCAAAAGACACAGGCTTAGTTGCAGGAAAAGATCCAATGGGAATTGCAGCTGCATCATTATATTTAGCATGTATTAGTACAGGTGAAATAAAATCTCAAAAAGAAATATCAGAAGCATCAGGAATAACTGAAGTTACTATAAGAAATAGATGTGTAGGCTTGAGAAAAATGCTCAAAAATTAAAACAAGAAAAACTATTTCAGAGATTTCTCAAACTCTAATTTATCCCATGGAAAAACAAGATAAGAATCATCAATGGTTTGATCTCCATAGATTAATTGTTCAGGATAACTCACACCACGTCTTGCAAATAATGTAGCAAAAGTAAGATTTGATGAATCTGGAACTTTGGACATTACATCAGAAAAAGTTTTTCCAGAATCAAAAATATCGTCAACAAATAAAGAATCAGAAGAGATAATTTTTTGGTCTACAAATATTTTTTCAATATCAAGAGAATCAGCTAAAAGTCTTGATGGAATTAATCCCCCTCTACTGATGGTAGTTATACTAGAAAAATTCTTAGAAGATTTTAAAATCTTATTTGAAATTATTTGAACAGTATTTTCAATTTCAATCCAACTTACATATTGTGACTTTACCATAAAATCAATTCAAATCAACGAGAAAATAAATTATTAGGACAATTTAATTAATTTAATTTACTTTTTCTTAAAAATAGTAGAATTCAGGAATAATAACAATAGTATTGTATTTTAATATCAAAAATAAGGGAATTTTGTGATTAATAAGAAAATTTCCAAGATTTTTGTTCCACTAGATGGATCAAAAAATTCACAGAGAGGCCTAGAAACTGCAATTACATTAGCCCGAAATTGTAGTGCAACAATTACAGGATTTTATTCAATTAATGCACAGCCACATTCAGAATTCAAAGGTAGTCCATCAGTTGAGAAATCGTTGCATAAAGAAGTAGAAAAAATCATGGAAAATGCAAAAACACTAGCAGCACAAAATGGTATTGTGTTTAAAGACAAAATAGCACTGGGAGAGATAGGATACAACATCATCAAAGCGACTCATGGTAAAACAAAATACGATATGATCGTGATGGGATCTAGAGGAAGAAGTATTAAAAAAGAAATATTCTTTGGAAGTGTATCAAACTATGTTATTCATACATCAAAGATTCCAGTTCTTATTGTAAAATAATTTTTTTAAAATCCCTGTTTTTTAAAATATTTTTGATGATATTCTTCTGCTTTGTAAAATTTTGGAGCAGGAACAATTTCAGTAACTATTGGATCATTGAAAGTTTTAGAAGAATCAAGGTTTTGTTTTGATTTTTCTGCAATTTCTTTTTGTTCTTCATCATGATAAAAAATTGCAGAACGATATTGGTTTCCAACATCAGGTCCTTGACGATTTAATGTAGTAGGATTATGATTTTTCCAAAATACATCTAATAATTCATCATATGAAATTTCATTTGGATCAAATTCAACTTCAACTGCTTCAGCATGACCAGTTTTATCAGTACAAACTTCTTCATAAGTAGGGTCAGGTAGTTGCCCACCGATATATCCAACTGCAGTGGAAGTCACACCTTTTGTTTTACTTAGTAGATCTTCAACATGCCAAAAACAGCCTGCACCAAAAGTTGCTTTCAATTCATTATTAATTTGAAATTACCAAATTAAAAGGATATGATTAATTAGAAATTAGTTTACATCTGTAAAAATTTCTACAACCTTTTTTGCCAAATTTTCAATATTTGCAGTAGGTTCAGCAGAAATCAATAATAGAATTTGAGTGATAGGAAATGGAAAACTTACCAAAACTGCCTTGTCACGTCTTGCTGCAAGATAATTAATTGGTCCCAAGCTTTCATCATATTCTTTTCGAATTGATGCTTTAGAAACAAATTCTAAAAAGGATTGAAGTCTAGTTTCATCGCCTTCATGAGGTACAAGACCTTCCTTAAAACCACCTGCAACCAATTGGCCGTCTTTGTCAACAATTCCAGCAAATCGAATTTCAGATTCACCTAAAAGTTGAGTACATTTTTCACCATACAATTGAAATTGAGTTGAATCAGCCACTAAATAAAATTGAGTAATCTCAAGATAAAAACCTATACTGAGTAAAAAGATTTCAAATTAAAATTAATCATCTAAAGCACATTTCAAAAGAACATAATCAATAATTTTTTCTTCAGATGCCTTTTTCATTTTTAATAGTGATTTGTAAAGAATTTTTTCCATATAGCCAGGATATTGTTTGAGAATTTTTTTACTCAGCAATTTTCTATTTTCAACATAATAGTCTGCTAACGGATCATAAACGTGATTTCCTATCAAAGTTTCATCAATTATTTTAAATCCGTTTGAAGAAATTAGATCTCTCAGATAATCCAGACCATAGTGTTCAGATGACCAAGTAAATTTCAATAAACCCAATTTACCTAAAGATGAATTCTTTAAAGTGATTGGTACGGCCATTACTAAAAATCCAGATTTTATCAACACACGTTTGGATTCAGAAATAAAATTATTCAAAGGTTTGAAATGTTGTGCAGATTCTAAAGCTAAGACACGATCTACAGAATCATTTGCAAAGGGTAATTTTGTAGAAGTTGAATTTAGAAATTCAATATTTTTTTCATGTTTTAAAAAACTTAATTGTTTGAAATTAATATTGACATCATATAGATTCAGAGCAGGATAAGAGTCTCGCCAGAATTTTGAAGGGGCAGATAATCCACTTCCAACATCAAGTACGTTTTTTGCAGTAGATAATTCAGATAAATTTCCAAAAACATTACACAAATTTTCTTGAGCAGAAATCGGATCAGAATGTTCTTCAGACCAATAACCAAAATTTAGCATACTTCCACCCGTAGCAATTTGCATTACCGGAGACAAAGTATTGTAAAGATTGACAACATCTTTTTCATTTTTACGAAAGGTCCACAGAAATACATCAATTGGATTAATAGATATCAAAAATAATTCCACATTGAATTAAAATCAGTACTATTAATGCCTAATCGAATTTAAAAAAATAAAACAATTAGAGGATTAACCTATTTTACTAGGTAATTAAAAGAAAAAACAGTGAACGATTCAGACAATCATTATACTTCAAAAATTATTCTTGCAAAATGGAAAGACAGATTTTTTGCATGGGTAATTGATTTTGTCATCATCTCATTAATTTCAACAGCAATAGTCTTTGTTTCGTTTCTATCTTTATCTTATAATTTTGAGAATTTTATTACAGATAATGGAATGTATGTTCCAACAAGTGCAATATTTTTTTTGTATTGGATTATTTTAGAATATAAAACAGGTCAAACAATTGGGAAAAAAATGTTTAATCTAAAAATTACTAACAGTCAAGGAGAAAAACCAAGTTTAGTAGGAGTGATTTTGAGTAGTTTTGGAAAATCATTCATACTCCCATTAGATATGGTTTTAGGATTAATTATTACAAATGAAAAACGTCAAAGAATATTCAACAAATTAGGAGATACATTAATCATAAAAATGAAAGAATCAGAAAATGATTCAAATACTAAATTCGTCAAAGACTAAATTTCAAATCAACAATGCATAGCTTACGCTATGTGTGATTTAAAATGAAATCAACAATGCATAGCTTACGCTATGTGTGATTTAAAATGAAATCATCGTACAAGTCGTGTATATGTTCCACTTGATGATATGAATATGATCATCGCGCATAGTCTCTATGTAAGTGGCTGAACTGATGTGTTGGTCTATTAGTAAAGGCTGGCTCACCACTCGCCGAAGCTTGTGATCTACACCACCTTCCTATCAACGCAGTATTTTGCTGCCGACCTTCATCTTACGAAAGAATAACTTGTCTCGGGATGGGATTCGTGCTTAGATGCTTTCAGCACTTAGCCCAAACGGCTTAGCTGCCCGGCCTGCCTTATCAGACAACCGGTAAACCAGTGGCCACGCTGCTCTGTTCCTCTCGTACTAGGAGCAACTTCCCCTCAGTTATTCACGCTTCCATTAGGCAGAGACCGACCTGTCTCACGACGGTCTAAACCCAGCTCATGTTCCCTTTTAATAGGCGAGCAGCCTCACCCTTGGCCCCTGCTGCAGGACCAGGATAGGAAAAGCCGACATCGAGGTACCAAACCGCGGGGTCGATAGGAGCTCTCGCCCGCGACGAGCCTGTTATCCCTGGGGTAATTTTTCTGTCACCTCCGGGCCCCAATAGTGGGCACACGAAGGATCGCTAAGCCAGACTTTCGTCTATGAATTCCGTGCGTTTGGAAATCCATTCAGTCGAGTTTTTGGCTTTGCCCTCTTCAACGGATTTCTGCCCCGTTTGAACTCAACTTTGGGCCCCTTTGATATCTTTTCAAAGGGGTGCCGCCCCAGCCGAACTGCCTACCTGCACGTGTCTCCGGTCTTCACTGGATAAGTGGTACTGCAAAAAGAGTCTGGTGTTACATCGTTGCTTCATTAACATCCCGGGGAATGTTAAGCATGGCTCCCAGATACCCTGTGCAATTCTTACTATACCACAAGCACAAGCTGCAGTAAAACTCCACGGGGTCTTCTCTCCCCAATGGAAGTTGATGGACTGTTCGTCCACCTTATGTGGCTTCACCGGGTTGTAGGCGGGGACAGTGGGGCTCTCGTTGTTCCATTCATGCGCGTCGGAACTTACCCGACAAGGCATTTGGCTACCTTAAGAGAGTCAGAGTTACTCCCGGCGTTAACCGGCCCTTAGCTCGGTTGAACCCAAGTTTTAGGTACCGGCACCGGCCAGGATTCAGCGACTATACAAATCCTTTCGGACTAGCAGTCGCCTGTGTTTTTATTAAACAGTCGAAACCCCCTTGTCATTGCAACCTGCGGTCCCCATTCCTCATGAAGACCGCAGGCATCCCTTATACCTAAGCTACAGGACTAATTTGCCGAATTCCCTCGCCATACGGTATACCCGTAGCACCTTAGCTTTCTAAGCCAGCGCACCTGTGTCGGTTCTGGGTACGAACTTGTATCTTTCTACCTACACAGTCTTTCATGGTCTCCTGGATTCAAGAAAACTTCGCTGACGCGAAGCCATTCCTACCTCGGATGAGATCTCGTCATTACGACACTCCTTCACCCTTGAATAGTTAGATACAACGATAATTGTACACTCCTTATCCGGAAGCGAACCATATAGATCAAACGATTGATACAAGGTACTAGAATATTAACTAGTTTCCCATTCGATGGACTCTGTTGAGGGCCATCTTAGGATCGACTACCTCCAGGCTGATAACGCATTGCCTGGAAACCCTTGCGCTTACGGTGGTATTGTTTCTCACAATACTATGCTGTTACTGCCGCCAAGATCTGCAATAGAAATCGGTCCACAGGACGTCATCGCCCTGCTTCGGCCCAATCACTACGCCAACCTACCACGAATTATTCATTAATAATTATCTAAAGTATCGGTACTTTGCTTTAGCCCCGTCCGTTTTTGAGGCATCCCCCCTCGGCAGGTAAGTTGTTACACACTTTTTAAAGGATAGCTGCTTCTGAGCTTACCTCCCTGCTGTCTTGGCGAGAACACGCTCTTTCGCTTGACACTTAGCAAAAATTTGGGGACCTTAACTTCAGTCTGGGTTAAACCCCTTTCGGCCATGAGCCTTACGCCACATGAGCCCGTGTCCTTGCTTCTTCAATGCGTATCCGTTCGGAGTTTGAATGAGAGGTGAGGGCGTTAGCCCCCGCGCCTCTCTATCAGTGCTCTACCGGAAACGCTATCTCCACAAAGCACGCCCTGCGAGACGCTTCGGTTGGAACTAGCGAGCGCCAGTCTAGATTGGTTTTTGACCCCTATTCCCAAGTCACAACAACGATTTGCACGTCAGAACGTCTTAAGACCTCCAGAGGGCTTTCGCCCTCCTTCATCTAGCTCAGGAATAGATCGACTGGCTTCTAGCCTAGCCGCCATGACTCTACGCACTTTCACACGCCTCTCCTGACTTCTTGCGAAGCTGCGAGAGCTCGGTTTCCCTTCGCATCCACTTTTACAGTTTATGCTTGCCATGACAGTTAGCTCCTTGGCCCGTGTTTCGAGACGGAACGCGTGACACTGATGATTTGAACATCAAATCTTCAACTCTATTGCTAGAATCTCCAATCTGAAAAAATCACCTTCCATGCCACGCACGTCTGTAACCAATAGGTTTCATGCACTTTTCGCCCCCCTTCCGGGGTACTTTTCAGCTTTCCCTCACGGTACTAGTCCACTATCGGTCTTGAGAAATATTTAGCCTCAGATGCTACTTTCACCTGTATTCATTGCCCACTACCAAGGACAACTACTCGGGTATGAATAGGACCATTCACACTTCGCTTACGGGGGTATCACCCTCTTTTCCAGAACTTTTCAGATCATTTCAGCTGTGCTCCAGGATTCCATATTATCATACCAAAACACCACATCTCCCGAAGGATTCAGTTTGGGCTATTTCCTTTTCGTTCGCCACTACTTGGGAAATCTCATTTGATTTCTTTTCCTCGTGGTACTAAGATGCTTCAATTCCCACGGTTCGACTTCCAATACTATTGTACTGGAATACACAAAAGTGTAAGATTCTCATTCGGACATCTCGGGATCATAGGATGCGTGCGCCTACCCCGAGCTTATCGCAGCTTGCCACGTCCTTCATCTCTTCTCAAGCCTAGCAATCCACCTATTGGCGTCTTTACACCAGTAAATTCAGCCACATATTACACGACTATGCACGACGATCATTGCAAGCCACCGGTAAATGGCCCACTACATCCTTCATACATCACTTTCGTGATGCATTGCATCGATGATTCAATGTGAAGATTATGTACACCCGTACACTTTCCATGTCTAAGGAGGTGATCCGACCGCAGGTTCCCCTACGGTCACCTTGTTACGACTTTTCCCTTGTCACGAACCTCAAGTTCGATAACGCCAATTAGACGTCACCTCGCTAAAAGCTCACTTCAATGAAACGACGGGCGGTGTGTGCAAGGAGCAGGGACGTATTCACCGCGCGATAATGACACGCAGTTACTAGGGATTCCATATTCGTGAGGGCGAGTTGCAGCCCTCAGTCATAACTGTGGTAACGTTTGAGGATTACCTCATCCTTTCGGATTTGAAACCAATTGTCGTTACCATTGCAGCCCGCGTGTGGCCCCAGAGTTTCGGGGCATACTGACCTGCCGTGGCCCCTTCCTTCCTCCGCATTAACTGCGGCGGTCCCGCTAATTCGCCCCACTACTCCTGAGAGTAATGGTGGCAACTAGAGGCAGGGATCTCGCTCGTTACCTGACTTAACAGGACATCTCACGGCACGAGCTGGCGACGGCCATGCACCACCTCTCAGCTTGTCTGGTAAAGTCTTCAGCTTGACCTTCATTCTGCTGTCTCTCCGGGTAAGATTTCTGGCGTTGACTCCAATTGAACCGCAGGCTTCACCCCTTGTGGTGCTCCCCCGCCAATTCCTTTAAGTTTCATACTTGCGTACGTACTTCCCAGGCGGCAAACTTAACGGCTTCCCTGCAGCACTGCATTGGCCACAAGCCAATGCATCACTGAGTTTGCATAGTTTACAGCTGGGACTACCCGGGTATCTAATCCGGTTTGCTCCCCCAGCTTTCATCCCTCACCGTCGGACGTGTTCTGGTAGACCGCCTTCGCCACAGGTGGTCATCAATAGATCAAAGGATTTTACCCCTTCCTACCGAGTACCGTCTACCTCTCCCACTCCCTAGCTCTGCAGTATTCCCGGCAGCCTGTACGTTGAGCGTACAGATTTAACCGAAAACTTACAGAGCCGGCTACGGATGCTTTAGGCCCAATAATCATCCTGACCACTTGAGGTGCTGGTTTTACCGCGGCGGCTGACACCAGAACTTGCCCACCCCTTATTCATCAGTGTTTCTAGGACTGACAAAAGGTTTCTTTAGCAGAAACCACTCGGATTAACCTTGTCGTGCTTTCGCACATTGCAAAGTTTTCTCGCCTGCTGCGCCCCATAGGGCCTGGGTCCGTGTCTCAGTACCCATCTCCGGGCTACTCCTCTCAGAGCCCGTACCTGTAATAGTCTTGGTGGGCCATTACCTCACCAACAAACTGATAGGCCGCAGTCCCATCCTACGGCGATAAATCATTTGGAACATAAACCATTCCAGGCATAATGTTCTATCGGGCATTATTCTCAGTTTCCCGAGGTTATTCCCGTCCATAGGTTAGGTTGACTACGCGTTACTGAGCCGTATGCCTTGTATTGCTACAATGACTCGCATGGCTTAGTATCAATCCGATAGCAGTCAGGTCCGGCAGGATCAACCGGATTCTGAATTTTTTTCTTTTTGGTCTTGATTATTGAAGTACATTTGTACTTGTAAATTGGAATTGACGGATGCACATAATCTTCACATCTCAGAAATGATCTTTCAATCAAATCCTCATTTTTGTATGCGTAAATGGAGGCCCATGAATCACAAAGTGGCATATTGCCATACTTCATCACGAGCGCCGCCTATTGCTTTACGTATGCAGAAGCCGAAGATGACAGAATCCATATAAACCATGCGTGAAATTATACCAGATCGCTTCAAAAATTGTAAAATTTACAACAAAAATTAGCCAAAACTAGGCTCAAAAAATCAAGATTATGATACCACTAGTGAGAATACCAATGTTGATTAAAATGTTAGATCAACATCGAATAACTTGGTCATGGATCACGTAAAAAATTACAAGAAAAAAACACCCACTTCAGCAAAAATATTTTCAAAGTCAACAAGACTTCACATCAATGGAGTTTCACATAATATTCGATATTTCGATCCATATCCATTTGTTGTCAAATCATCTTTAGGAAAAAATTTAGTTGATGTAGACAGTAACAAGTACACAGATTATTGGATGGGACATTGGTCTTTAATTTTAGGACATGGTCAAAAAAATGTTAAAGATGCAATCAAAAAACAAATTGAAAAAAGTTGGATGTATGGGACAGTTAATGAACAGACAATAAAATTATCAGAATTAATTTCAAAAGCTGTTCCAGTTGCAGAAAAAATTCGTTATGTTACATCTGGAACTGAAGCCACAATGTATGCAGTTAGATTAGCACGTTCAGTGACAGGTAAAAAAATTATTGCAAAAATAGATGGAGGATGGCACGGATATACTTCTGATTTACTAAAAAGTGTGAACTGGCCATTCAAAGAATCAGAAAGTAGTGGTGTAGTTAATGAAGAAAAAATTGTTTCCATTCCTTACAATGATTTAGAAAGTTCATTAAAAATATTAAAAAAATATTCTAAAAATCTTGCAGGTGTAATTATAGAACCAGTTTTAGGTGGAGGTGGATGCATTCCTGCAACAAAAGAATATCTAAAAGGAATTCAAGAATTTGTTCATAAAAATAAATCACTATTTATTTTAGATGAAATTGTTACAGGTTTTAGATTTAGATATGGATGTTTATACCCTACAATGAAATTAGATCCAGATATTGTTACCCTAGGAAAAATAACTGGTGGAGGAATGTCCATAGGAGTTATGTGTGGTAAAAAAGAAATTATGAATTATGCAGATACAGAAGGAAAGAAAAAATCAGAACGCTCATACATTGGAGGAGGCACGTTTTCAGCTAATCCAGTATCAATGACATCAGGATATACCACATTAAATTATTTGAAAACAAAAAAATCAACATATGATAAAATCAATTCATTAGGAGATTATGCTAGAAAAGAATTGAAAAAAGTATTTGATGGAAGAGTTGAAGTTTCAGGAAAAGGGTCACTATTCATGACACATTTTCTTAAAAATGGAGTTACAAAGATAGAAAATTCAATAGACGTTGCAAAATGTGATTCTGAGATGTTACGAAAATATCATTTTAAAATGATTTCTGAAAATGGAATATTTTTCCTACCAGGCAAATTAGGTGCAATATCAAATAGTCATTCAAAAGAAGACATCAAAAACATAATCAAAGCATCAGAGGATTTCTAAAATTCAAAAATTAATCATGAAAATCATTTTTCCATGACATTAGTTGATTAAAAATATTCAAAAAATCATCAGATTTTGTAGTAATATGAATATGAGCAAAAATATTTTCAAATTGTCCTTCAAAAATCATAGTACATTCATTTTTAAAAAAAGGTACAGATACACCAATTTTTTTGAGATTTGTGATTAGAAAATTTTCGATTAAAATAGTTTCAGAATTAACAATGATTTTTTTGGAATTAGTGTTTTTATTGATGTACTCATCAAATTTTTTCTGTAAAGATTCATCCCATACAGGAGAATCTTTAGGCCAATGATGAACAAACACTTTTTCAGCTAAATAAGAAATTTGAATTTCAGACATGATTAAAATAAGTTTTAAAACAAATTAAGCCTATCTTTGATAGATTTATTCAGATTTTTATAAAATGATTATCATGATTAAACATGGATAAGAAAAAAGAAGAAAAAGAGGCATATGCAACAGATGATCCGACAGATACATCTGCAGAAAAACAAGAAGAAATGGCCAAAGAAGCCATTAAAAAATTTAAGTCATTGAATTAAAGTAAACTTTCATTAGCAATTAAAATCTGATAAAATTATGGGATTATTTGGATCCAAAAAAAATCCAGAAGACTTGAAATATGATGCCATGGCAATGATGGAGAAAAATCAACCAAAAGCAGCTATTTCATTATTTAATAAAATTCTAAAACAAAATGAAGATGACGAAGATGTATTACTAAACAAGGGATTAGCTCTAAATCAAATCAAAAAATATAGTGATGCAATTACCTGTTTTGATAAATTATTAGAAATTGAACCAAAAAATGCACAGGCCCTAAACAACAGAGGAATTTCAATGGCAGAAAATGGCAATATTCAAGAAGCATCAGAATGTTATGATAAAGCAATTGAAGCTGATCCAAGATATGCAGCATCTTACTTTAACAAAGGAGTTCTTTTAGACAAACTCCAAGAGCACGAGGAAGCACTAACTGCATTAGAAAAAGCAATTTCAGTAGATTCAAGAAAGCCAAATGCCATGGTGTACAAAGGAATAGTTTTAGGAAAATTGAAAAGGCACGAGGAAGCACTGAATTGTTTTCAAAATATTTGTAAAAAGTATCCCAATAATCAAGATGCATTTTTTCAAAAAGGGGTACAACTTGCAGAATTGGGAAGACATGAAAAAGCAATTACTGTTTTTGATGAAATTTTAAAAAAATACAAAGACAATGTAAATGTAATTTATGCAAAATCTAGAAGTTGTGCAGCATTAGATAAAATTCCAGAGTCAATGGAATTATTAAAACAAGCAATTACAAGAAACCCAAAAATAATACGTAATTGGGCAAAAGAGGAACCAATTTTTACAAAATTACACAACAATGATAAATTTAGATCATTAGTTAAATTATAGAACTTTTTTTCTTACAGAATCAATTCTAATTATTCCTACTTTCTTTTTTGGACCAATTAAACGAGCCTCATAAATTGGAACATAAACTTCAGTAATTTCTCGCAATACAAATTCTTCGTCAAGATTTCTTACTTCATCAACTAAAGGTTTTTTTAAAAATGATTGTAATTTTTTGATTCCGTCATCATGAGTTAATTCAGAATTTTTTACATTTGAAGAATTTTTTTCCAGTAAACGATTAGGATAATTTTCAGTTGTTTTGGAATTCAATTTAAATGGGAATTTTATTTCACGACCATGATGATCAAAAGTCAATTCATCCTCATTTTCAACAAAGACATGTTCTTCTAATTTTAAATCAACTTTATTTTTACCACGTTTCCCTACAATTGCTTTTTTAAAATTAGATTTGGTTCTAACCGGGAAAATTCCATCACCCAAAATAACTTCAGATACATTTGATGAAACCGAAATAGAATGAGTTGCTTTTCGAAAATAATTTGCCATGTATTTTCCAGATATGATTAGAATGCATTCATAGTATAATTTCACAGAATGAATGTGAATATCCTCTCTTTTTGGACGTGAAAATACAGATTTGAATAAACCAATTTTTTTATCATCAATAATTTCTAAAGCTTCAGATTCCTCAAGTTTTTTCCGTAAAACTACTGTTTTATGTTCATGTGTTTTTTTCAAAACTATAAAAAATAGAAAGTCATCGTATTAAACCAATTCTCATTAAAAAAAAATAAACAGTAGGTATAGAAAAATTCCAAACAAAGAAAAAGAAGTATTTTTTATGGAAAATAGAATGAATAAATCAAATATTAAAGGATCAAGTGATAGAAGAGATGTTAATTCTGAATGGTTCACAGGAAAAACATGGATGAAAGTGCTTTCAGAGAAAATTAAATCAAAGGATCAGGATATTTACCACGTTCATTTTGAAAAAGGTTCAAGAACTAAACTTCATTTTCACAATGGGAATCAAGTACTAATGGCAATAAAAGGAAAAGGTAGTTTAGAAATTTTTAAAAAATATGGGACAAAAAAAGCAGATTTTAAAATAAAAAAGATTGAAAGAATTAGCCTTAATGAAGGCGATATAGTTCACATTCCAGCTAAAACACTCCATACCCATGGTTCAATTAATAAAAATAAAGAATTTTCACACATAGCTATTAACATATTACCAAAAAAGAATTCAATCTACAAAACAATTTGGTATGAATCAGATTTTAAAAACAAAGTAACAAAAATAATTTAAAACATTGTCCATTAAAGAGGATTCAAAGATTAGTTTCATTGATGGTAGTGAAAATGTAAAAATTAAACAATATTTTGATCCAAAAAATACATCAAATGGAATTAATTACAGCCTTGCACAATTTTCATTAGACATAGGTGAAAAAACTAAACTTCATAAAATAAAATCTTCAGAAATATACTATATTTTAGAAGGCAAAGGTAAATTAAAAATTAACAGTGAAAAATTTGAATTAAAAAAGAATGATTCAGCTTATGTCCCTCCAAATTCAGAACAATTTTTGGAAAACGTTGGATCAGAGATATTACGTTTTTTATGTATTGTAGAGCCAGCATGGAAACCAGAAGACGATGAAATCCTAGAATAAAATATCAAAATATTAACAATGATTTTTAAAATATAAGGTATTAGAGGAGTTATGAATCGAAGAGAAGCATTACTAACATTAAATGTTAATCAGAATTCATCACAGGAAGAAATTAAGGCATCATATAGAAAAATGGCACTAGAGCTACATCCTGATAAAAATAAAATAAAAAATGAAGATACTGAATTTAAAAAAATTACAGAGGCATATAATTTTCTAAAAAAGAATGAAAAAGATGATACAATATACCAAGAAGCAAAACAAAATTCAGGAAATCAAAGAATTAGACCAAAACCTCAATGGGGAGCACCCGACGATGGAGGAATACCTGAACAAGATTGGGGAAAATATACCAGAGAATTTGAAGAAGGAGACCCAACTTTTTGGAAAGAATATGAAAAAAAATTTTGGGAAGATTACAATGCTAGAATAAGAGCAGATGGTAAAAACGGAGAATATGAAAAAGCCAGAGAGCCTAACAAACAACCAGATCTTAAAGTAAGTGTTGACAAATCATTATGTATCGGGTGTTGTAGTTGCGAGATTATTGCTCCAGAAGTATTTGAAATTGATAAAAATAGTCAAACAAATCCAAAATCAAAAGTGATTAATCGAAAAGGAGCAGGAGTAAATAAAATAATGAATGCAGCTGAAACATGTCCAACAAAAGCAATTAATGTTGAAAATATTATTACAAAAGAAAAATTATTTCCATATTAAATTTTTAATAAATTAAAATATTTTTCAATTTCAGAATCAGACAATTGTATCGAAGAATCAAACATACTATGAATAGGTCCACCAGAATCAGAAGAATCTCTAGGAACTAAATGTATATGAAGGTGAGGAATTTCTTGTCCAGCTTCTTTTCCATTATGTATTGCAATTAAAGTTGAACCAGTGATTAAATCAACTTTAGACATCATAAGATGAACTAGAGAAAATAAATCAGTATTTTCATCCACATTCAAATTCTGAATTTTCTCATGATGATTTTTTGGTATTACTAAAACATGACCTTTAGTAAGTGGAAAAGCATCTAGAAAACATATTGAATGTGTAGTTTCATGAAGAATTTTGGCAGGAATTTTTTTGGAAATAATTTTACAAAAAATACAGTCCATAATATTCAAATAATTTTTTAAAATATCAAAGTATCTATCAAGGAGTAACTACAGTAGCCCAAGCTAAATCCTTACCAAATTTTATTGTCACTTTATCCCCTGAATCTAATTCACAATTTTCTATAATTTTAGGTACATTATCATCAGTTTCAACATAACAAGTACCATCATCATTACTCAAAATAACAACATCTTCAAAAACATCCTCACGAATTAAATGCCAAAAAGGAAAAATCATCGTAGACAAAACAATTCCTGCAACCAAAAAGGCACCACCAAAAACCAAACCTTGTTGTTGACTGGAACTTAATTTCATATTACCAAGTGCCGCCATCCCCACCATTCATATCCATTTTTTTGGCAGGTACGTTTCCATGTGCTTTTTTCATGTGTTTTTTTAATCTCTCCGGATCATGAAGTTCAGTTCCACAGACATCACATTTTGTTTTAGTCTCATCTGACTTTTTACGATTAAACAAGCCCATATTATCACAAAGATGAAGAAATACATTATAAAGGATACTGAATTTTTGTCAATTCATGTCAGTAAAAAATATCACAGTATTAGGTTCAGGTGTAATGGGTCATGGAATTGCTCAAGTTTCAGCTACAGCAGGATACAATGTTGTTTTGCGAGATATCAAACAAGAATTTTTAGATAAAGCAATGGAGAAAATCAAATGGAGTTTAGATAAACTTGTTTCAAAAGAAAAAATTTCTAAAGAAGAAGGAGATTCAATATTTGCAAGAATTACGCCAATTGTAGATTTGAATGAGGCAGTAAAAAATGCAGAATTAGTGATAGAAGTAGTTCCAGAAATTATGGATTTAAAAAAATCAGTTTATGCAGAATTAGATAAAGCAGCAGGACCTGAAGTGATTTTTGCATCAAACACAAGTACTTTACCAATTACTGAAATTGCCAATACAACATCACGTCCTGAAAAATTTATTGGCATACATTTTTTCAATCCACCACAATTAATGAAACTAGTAGAAGTAATTCCTGGAGAAAAAACTGGACAAGAAATAACAGAACTAACTCAAGAATTTGTTAAATCAGTTAACAAACAAGCAGTACTATGTAGAAAAGATGTTCCAGGGTTTATCATTAACAGATTATTCATTCCAATGGTTCATGAAGCATGTTTTGCACAAGATAGAACAAATGCAACACTAGAAGAAATAGATTCTGCAGTAAAATTCAAGTTAGGATTTCCAATGGGAATTTTTGAATTAGCTGATTTTACCGGAATGGATGTAATTCATAAAGCAACCACAGAAATGCATTTACGAGATAAAAAAGTAATCAATCCACATCCAACAATAGAAAAAATGTTTGATGAAAAGAAACTAGGACAAAAATCAGGTGAAGGATATTACAAATATTCAGATGACAAGTATGAAAGAGTTACACTATCAGAAGAATTAGCACAAAAGTTCAATCCAATACAATTAGTTGCAAATATTCTAAACAATGCAGCTTGGCTAATCACTAATGGTGCAAGTGATATTGAAGAAATTGAAAAAGCAGCACAATTAGGATTAGGATTAAAAAAACCTCTTTTTGAAACAGCAAAAGAAATTGGAATTAAAAATATTGTTGAGGAATTAAACAAATTGGCAGAAAAACANGGAGAATTTTACAAACCAGACCCACTTCTCATATCAATGCAATAGGAATTAGTGATTTGGGTTTTGAAAAAGATATTGAATTGTTAAAAATAGCATTAACAGAAACCGAATTCCGTATAAAAAAATTAGAAGAACATAAAGAAATAATCAATAAATTACTTAGAGATAATAAAACCGAAGATAGTTGGATTAATGAAACAAGAAAAAGATTAGTACGAAATATAAGAAATTTACAAAAAAAGCGAGATATGATTTTTAGAGAACTAGAATCTTAAGAAATTAAATCTAAGATTTTTTCAACAGCTTCTTTTGCAGTATCAGCTCCAATGATTTTTACATTTTTTCGATGATCAACATATCCATCAATATACGGAGCAATAGCACTATCAAAACCTCGTATTGCAACCATGGGTTTNTTGCTCATATATGCAGCACACACTTCAGATAAAGTTCCAGAACCACCACCAACAATTATCACTCCATCTGCAGATAAAGCATTTAGAAAATCTCTTGTAAATCCCATTCCAGAAGGAATTACAATGTCGCAAAATTCATTTGCAAATTTAGGATCGTCTTGAGGAATAATTCCCAGAGTTAAACCATTTTCGTCTTTTGCACCATGAGAGCAGGAATTCATTACACCACCCAATCCACCAGTGATCAACAATGAACCGGATTTTGCAATCTCTTGACCAACCTCATATGCAATTTTTTCATGTTTAGGAGTACATCCAGTAGTATTATTTCCAATAACTAAGATCTGTTTTTTCTTTACCATAATGGATCTTATTGAAGCGGTTTGAAAAAGGTTATCAGAGAAAAGGATATTAGTGAATTATTCAGATAATGAGTATGAAAACACGATCAATGCCAGTATGTTTTAGTGAAAAACAATACAAAATGATTGAAGAATTTGCCAAGAAAAATGGAATGTTAAACGCAAGCCAAGCCCTTGAAAAAATCCTTAACAAATAGATAGTTTTTCAAATTTTTAATTTATTTTATTTTTAATCGTAATTAGCAACAGGCTTAGTCACTTGTTTACATTTAATAATTAATTATTTTGAAATAAAATGAGAACATGGGATTATTTAGTAAAAAGGCAACCAATTGCACAATTTGTAATAAAGAACTAACACATAGACATAAACCAAAAAAAGAATGGAATATCAAAGGCTCACTATGTGGAGATTGTCATTTTGATAAATCAAAAGAATATTACGAAGGTAAAGTCAGACAGCCATGTGTCAAATGTGGAGTAACAGGTAAAATTACAGATCTATGGGAACCAAGATGGCAATGGGATATGGAAGGATTGCTATGCAAGAACTGTTTTGATGAAAAAGAAAAAAGTCATGATCAAAAGAAAAATTTTTGTGCAGTGTGCGAAACAAAAATGGGATTGATTAGACATAATGCCAAAGGACATTGGAAAATAGAAGGTCAATTATGTAGAAAATGCTGGGATAAGAAAAAAGCAGAGTTCGGATAAAGTGAATTTTTTTAAAAAACATTCATGCAATAAATGTGACAAAAAATTTTCAAAAGAAGAAGAATTGATGAATCATCAACAAATCATACACGGAAAAAATTTAGAATATGATTGTAAAGAGTGTAACAAGAATTTTTCAAATATGGAAGATATGAGAACTCATTTACAAAGAGTACACAGTTACAAAAAAGACAGATAACTAAATTGCTTTTACTGTTTTAACTACTGGAGGTCGAACTTTGGTGAAGACTCTGAATCCACAAATACATTTGATCTCAGGTAAACGAGATAGTTCTGTGTTTGAAACAATTGTTCCACATCTTAAACATGCATAGTTTACTTCAAATGTCTCAACAGGAGTTTCTTCAATTTCTTCAGTTATTTCTTCAGCCATATTTATCATCAATAATTTCTATAATTTAAGGATACCAAATTAAGTTAAGGATAATTCAATATAGACATCATCAGGAATTTTTAGTCTCATCAATTGCCTGATTGCTTTATCATCTGCATTGATATTGATAATTCTTCTATGCATTCGCATTTCCCATTTTTCATAAGTTTCAGTTCCACTGCCACAAGGTGATTTTCTTGTAGCAACATGGAGTCTTTTTACAGGGAGCGGAGTTGGACCTTTTACTTTGACACCAGTTTTTTTACCAATACCCATGATCTCATTACAAACATCACCCAATTTAGGGAGACTTGTTGAAGTGAGTTTAACACGGGCGGTTTGTGTCATAAAAAACGCCTATGGTTTGTACTCTTCAGTAATTTCCTTAACAATTCCTGCTGCGATTGTTGCACCCATATCTCTGAGAGCAAATCTTCCCATTTCAGGGAATTCATGGAATGTCTCGATACAAGTTGGTCTTACTGGTCTAATCTTAACAATTGCGGCATCACCAACTTTAAGGAATTTTGGATTCTCCTCTTCAACGGCACCAGTTGCTGGGTTAATTTTTTGAAGGAACTCAGTAACAGTTGCTGCAACTTGTGTTGTGTGTGCGTGCATAACTGGAGTATAACCAGGTGCAATTGCTGTTGGATGGTGAATTACAATAATTTGGGCTTTGAATTCTTTTGCTACATTTGGTGGGGCATCAGGAGTACCAAGAACATCTCCTCTCTTGATATCTTTCTTTTCAATACCTCTAAGGTTGAAACCAATGTTGTCACCTGCTTCTGCAGTTGGCATTTCAGTGTGGTGAGTTTCAATTGATTTGATTTCACCTAGTGCACCAGAAGGCATTACAATAATTTTTTGTCCTGCTTTCATGATACCAGTTTCAACTCTACCTACAGGTACAGTTCCTACACCAGTAATTGTATAAACGTCTTGAATTGGAGTTCTTAATGGTTTTCCAGTTGGTTTTTCTTCTACCTTAAAGTCATCAAATGCTTCAAGTAGTGTTTTTCCAGAATACCATGGCATGTTCTCAGTTTTCTTAACTAAGTTATCGCCTTTCCATCCAGAAACTGGGATGAATGGTACTTCATCAACTTTGTAACCTACAGATCTTACTAATTTTTCACCTTTCTCTTGTGCTGCTTTGAAGGCGTCTTCTTTGTATTCAACTGCATCCATCTTATTGATTGCGACAATAATTTGTTTTACACCTAATGTTTTAAGCAAAAATGCGTGTTCTCTTGCTTGTCCACCAGCTGCAGTTGCAGTATCAGTTTCACCTTCTTTTGCTGAAAGTACTAAGATGGCGGCATCTGCTTCAGATGCGCCAGTAATCATATTTTTGATGAAGTCCCTGTGACCAGGTGCATCAATTAATGTAAAGAAGAATTTGTTTGACTCAAATTTTTGGAATGCTAAGTCGATAGTAATTCCTCTTTCTCTTTCATCTTTAATGTTATCCATAACCCATGCATACTTGAAAGTATCACCTTTTCCGGTCTTCTCGGATTCGGCTCCGTGTGCTGCAATGGTTCTCTCATCTACAACTCCTAGATCCATTAAGAAATGACCCATAGTTGTGGATTTACCGTTATCAATATGACCTGTTACAATCATGTTTAAGTGTGGTTTATCTGCCATAACGAGTTCGTTGTCGAGGGGATATATTACTGTAATGAATTTTTTTCAAAAAAAAATATTTTTTTTTGCAATATTTGGTTTTTGATACTTTACTAAAAGCACATAAATCAAAGAAGAAAAAATCACTATTATGAAAATTACAGTTTCAGTTATCAAAGCAGATGTCGGAGGGATCGGAGGACATACAAAACCTAGTGACGGACTAATCAAAGCAATTAGAGATACCGTTGAAAATTCAGGAGATTTACTAATAGATCACTACATCGGATATTGTGGAGATGACACCCATATTGTTATGTCACATACACATGGAGTCGATAATGAAAAAATTCACAAATTAGCATGGGATGCATTCATGGCAGGAACAGAGGTTGCCAAAAAAGAAGGTCTCTACGGTGCAGGTCAAGATTTACTCAGAGATTCATTTTCAGGAAATGTTAAAGGAATGGGTCCAGGAGTTGCAGAATTAGAGTTTGAAGAAAGACCAAACGAAGCATTTACAGTTTTTGCAGCAGACAAAACAGAACCAGGTGCATTCAACTATCCAATCTACAGAATGTTTGTAGACACACTAAGTAACACTGCATTAATTGTAAACAAAAGTCTTGCAAAAGGAGTTAAGTTCAACATCATGGATGTTGAGAAAGCACAAATTGCAGAATTACAATTGTGGGAGGACAAACCAACAATTGAAGCAGCATTAATGTATCCTGGAAGATATGTAGTTGATTCAGTTTACACTAGAGATGGAGAACCAATTTTAGATGCATCAACAGATAGACTTCACAATATTGCAGGAACATATGTTGGAAAAGATGATCCAATATGTTTAGTTAGAACACAGAAAAATTTCCCAGCAACGGAAGAAGTTGGAAGTATGTTTAACAATCCACACTATGTTGCAGGTAATACTAGAGGAAGTCACAACATGCCACTAATGCCAGTGAAATTAAATTCAGCAGCATCAATTAACTTTTGCATTCCAATTGTAGAGGCATTAGTATTCAGTATGCATAATGGAAAATTCACAGGACCGTTTGACGGATTCTCAACACCAGATTGGGATTACATTAGAGAAATTGCTACAAAGAAAGCAATAGCAATTAGAAGTCAAGGATTCATTCATCCAGCAACACTAGTTCCATCAGAATTAGAATATGCAGAAGGATACCGTGCAAGAATGGATGTTCTTGAAAGTAAAATGAAACCAATGGAAGATGAACCAACAAATACAGAAAGGAAAGAAAATTACGAAGATCCAGATTAAGGATCATTCTTAATTTCAATATCTTACGAAATAGTTAAATGAAAAAAAGCAGTAAACTAACAGGGTATGAATGCCTTTCAGAGAATCTTTGATTGGAAAACGTATATTTTCACAGTGTTAGCAGTAGTATCATTTTCTAGTTTTATTGTGGTATTATTTGGACAAACAATACCAGGGGTAATACTAGCATTTTTCAAAGTGGCTGGAGAATATGTAATCCTAGGAACAGTATTGGTTTTTGCATTTTCATGGTTTTTACGTGCAAAACCACACAATCGTCCAAAAAGTTACAGAGTAGTTCCAATAGACACATTTGGCGAACAAAGTGTTATTGAAGAAATCAGAACAGAATTCAAAACACATGACGTAGCATGGAGTTTCATGAAACAATACAAGAAAACATATCCATTACACAATTTTGCATTAGTTTCAGATGTAAAAGACTCTGACAAACCAACTGTTTTCAGATACATCTAGATTCAAACTTTTATTCAGGATTAGTTAGAACCAGATTATGGAGTATTCTATTTTAGCTAATTCCTTTGAAAAAATGGAATCGACAAGAAAAAGATTAGAGTTAACACAATTGCTAGTAGAATTATTTGAAAAAACACCACAAGAGGTAATTTCAAAAATAGTTTATCTCATTCAAGGAAAGTTAAGACCAGACTTTGAAGGAATTGAGTTAGGAGTTGCAGAAAAATTAGCAATCAGGGCAGTTTCCAAATCATCAGGTATTGCAATTAAAAAAATTGAAGATGAATATACAAAAGGAGGAGATTTAGGTCATGCTGCTGCAGTAATTTTAGAGCAAAAAACACAAACAACATTTCTTGTTGAAAATATTACAGTTGAAAGAGTGTATGAAACATTATTCAAAATTGCAAAATTAGAAGGGTCAAGATCTCAAGATATGAAAATAAAATACATTTCAAGTTTGTTAAATGATGCAAATCCATTAGAAGCAAGCTTCATTTTGAAGATTTTATTGGGAACGCTAAGATTAGGAATAGCAGAAAATACAGTGATGGATGCATTAGCAATTGCATATTCAGGAGATAAAGAAAATAGAAAAAAATTACAAAATGCATACAATGTTTCAAGTGATTTAGGAAAAGTAGCTGAGACAATTGCACTAGAAGGAATTCAAGGAATTGAAAAATTCAAAGTAAATTTGTTTAATCCAATTCGTCCAATGCTTGCAGATAGAGTGAAAAGTGAAAAAGAAGTAATTGAAAAAATGGGACAAGAATTTGCAATCGAATACAAATTAGATGGAGAAAGAGTTCAACTTCACATTGAAGGAGATAAAATAGAATTATTCTCAAGAAGTTTAGAAAAGATTTCAAACTACTATCCAGACATAATTGAAAAAATTCCAAAGATGATTAAAGCAGAAGATGCAATTATGGAAGCAGAGATCGTAGCAATTAATGAAAATACAGGAGATTTTTTACCATTTCAAGAATTAATGCATAGAAGAAGAAAATATAAAATTGAAAAAGCAGTTTCAGAATATCCAATTACAGTAAATTTTTTTGATTTACTTTATTGTAACGGAAAAGATTGTACAGGTTTGAGCTATATAGAAAGAAGAAGAAAATTAGAAAGTATTGTTCAAGAAAATGAATTTGCAAAATTTATTCCAATGACTTTAGCAAAAAATGAAAATGAGATTGAAGAATTTTTTGAAAACAGCATTAATGCAGGAAGTGAGGGATTGATGTTAAAGATGTTAGATAAATCATATCAAGCAGGTTCAAGAGGAAGTCACTGGCTAAAATTGAAAAGAGAATACAGAAATGAATTAGGAGATAGTTTAGATCTTGTAGTCATAGGTGGATTTTTTGGCAAAGGAAGAAGAACGGGCAGTTATGGAACATTATTACTTTCAACATATGATGAAAACACAGACACATTTCCAAGCATTTGTAAAGTTGGAACGGGGTTTACTGATGAAAGTTTAGATCAATTATATCAAATTCTTAATCCAAAAACTACCATCAAAAAAAATCCTAGAATCAATAGTGAGATGGAGGCAGATGTATGGTTTGAACCAGAATTAGTTATTGAAATTGTAGCATCAGAAATTACATTGAGTCCAATTCACAAAGTGGCGCTAAATGAAATAAGAAAGGACACAGGACTAGCATTGAGATTTCCAAAATTTACAGGAAAAATTAGAGTAGAGAAAATGGCTGAAGATGCATCAACAGATGATGAAGTAATTTCACTCTACAAAGGGCAAAATAAAGCTGCACATGATAAAAATTTAATCTAACACGCTCAAAAAATATCAAAACCCATAGAGGATTTAAATTACCAGCAGGTATCTGACTTTATGTTATGTATAGTGGAGAGCTTGAAGTTCAAGCAAAAAGAAAGGCAATAGCAGTTTTACAAGATGAGATCAACAGAATTCTAAATGCATCAAGAGAACTTGCAACACTAACAGAAGCCCTAATGAAAAAAGACAAAAAAGCAATTAAAAACACATTAGAGCAAATCTCAACAATTGAAGAAGAAGTAGAGAACTTGAGAAGAAAAATTACACGGGAAGTTGCAGATGTAGGGGGATTAATCATGAATAGAGAAAATCTTCTAAATACAGCTTACACAATGGATGAGATTGCAGGCTATATCACAGGAATTGCATTCAAACTTTCTAATGTAAAAATAACTACATTGAAAAGTTCAAAACTTGATAAAGACATCACGGAACTAATTTCATTAGTAGTAGATGAAGTCTACAAACTCAATGAAATTATTAGAAGTCTCAACACAAATACTGCCAATGCAATTGAATTAGCTCAAGAAACTCAAACAATTGAAAGAGAAATAGACATCAAATACAGAGATGCAACAATCAAACTTCTCAACGAGGTTAAAGATCCAAAAGAATTGTTGTTAATCAAAGATGTGATTGAAGGAATTGAAGAAATGTCCGACAAATGTCAGAGAGTTTCAGACTCATTCATACTGCTAGCATTAAGCCTATAGTCAAAAATAATTAAATTTCTATTTTATTTTTAAATTAATTAACGTCAGTTGTAAAGTATAGAATTCATATACATTGAATATTCAACAACAATATGAAAAGCGAACTAATAGAAAATAGAATCATCGTATGGAATATAGAAGATTCAAAGAAACTTTTCAGTGAAGGATATTATGGAAAACCAATTGGAATGCCTAAACCAAAAATTGAAGAAATTGACGTTCCATTGATTTTAGATTTGATTGAAGGATATTACTTGTTAGAAAAGAAAAAAATTACAATCACCAAATTAAAACAAAAAATCAAAACAAATGAAATGATTGAAATTTGTAAACAAGAAGTACATGATTTTGAAAAAAAGTATATTGTATACAAAAATTTTAGAGATAAAGGATACATAATTAATCCGGGAATTAAATTTGGATGTGATTTTGCAGTATATGAAAAAGGTCCAGGAATTGATCATGCACCATTTTTAATTCAGGTCTATAACAGAAATGAACCAATAACATCTACAGGAATTGTTCTGGCAGGACGACTGGCTACAACAGTTAGAAAACAATTCATTTTAGCTATTCCGAAAGGAAAGGAGAAAGTAGATTTTCTTGCACTAGATTGGTGGAAAGCTTAAACAGATTTAATGTGACCTGCAATGCGGTCATAAATTTCAAAGAGTTCTTTGGTTATTCCAAATGAAATATGATTATCCCATTTACCACGAATTCGAATTGCTGTATCAGTAGGTTCAACATAGATTGTTGCATCCTTTATGGTTTGTTTTGCAATCATTTCATTTAATTCAGAATCAGAATTCAATTTAGTAGCTAAATCACCATAGCCAGTCCATTCTACCTTAGTAATTACTTTTGAACCAAAATGACCTTTAGTACTCAAAGATGTCTTTGCAGTATAATTAACACCAGAAGAACCAGCATTTTTTCTTACAATAAATTGTGCTTGAAATCTATCTAAAGCGCCCCAAGGAAGTGGATTTGGATCTTGCATAATTATCCCTTTTGAATTATTTGTACGACGTCAATATTTGAATTTTTAATTTCAATACACCCCTTATTTGTAACCATTCTAGGAGTTTGAGAAAAATATCTACTATAGTAATCATCATGTTCAACTTCATCCGTGGCAATTTCTTTAGATTCAGAATCTACACCGATCTCTTTTAGCATATCACTGAATTTTTCAGGCCATGTTTGATAGATAAAAGTGTCAGATTCGGTATCATGCATAAAAAAACTCTCAACATACCCACAAATAAAGATATCAAGAAAAAAGCCCTAGAGATCAATCCAAATAAATATGCAAAAGTTTTTTATTTTTTTAACTTGAAATTCCAAGGTAAAACTGCATTAATTACAGGTAGTGGTACAGGAATTGGTAAGGCCATAGCTACTAAATTTGTTGAAAATGGTGCAAGTGTGATTATTTTAGGTAGAAGAAAAGAACCATTAGAAGAAGCATCAAAAGATCTAGAACAAATTATTTCAAATAAAAATAGTGGTGCATCTGTTAAAATTTTTGCCGGAGTAGATGTTGCAGACGAATCAGCAATGACCTCAATGTTTGATGCACTAAAAAATGACAATGTTAACGTAGATTATATTATTAACAATGCAGGAGTTTCAGGTCCTGTAACATGTTTTCCAAATTCACCATTAAAAGATTTCAAAAGTACAATTGCAATTCATCTAACAGGTACATTTTGGGGTTCAGTTCAAGCACTAAAAGTAATGAAAGAAGGTGGAAAAATTATCACAATTTCAACATTCTTTACAGAAGAAAGACCACTTGAACAAAGACCTTACAGATTTAGAAGTCCATATACAGCATCACAAGGAGCTAAAAATAGACTTGCTGAAGCAATGTCATGGGAATTAACTGACAAAGGAATCATATCAATTGCAACAAACCCAGGCCCAGTACACTCAGATAGAATTTACAAAACAGTATATCCAAAAGCTGCAGCTGAATTCATGAGAGTTAGCGGATTTGAAGACTTAAGTCCTACAGAAGTTGAAGAAGCAAAAGATGATTTGTTAGAATGTATTCTTGCAGATGGAATTGACAAAGAAGGAATTGCAAAAACTGCTGAGAAATTAGCAAATGGAAAAGATGTTGCAAAACTAACAGAGACATTTACAAATTTACTTACAAAAATTCAAACAATTGCTGAAAAAGTTCAAAACAATACATCACATATGATTGCTAACAGAGAATTTTTAGCTCAGACACAAGTATCAGAATCAGTTCTAAATTTGTGTGATGATGAAATTGCCAAAATCCTTAACGGAAAAGTTATTCCAGGAGATAGAGTATTTTATCCAGTAAAACCACATATTGGAACAACAGCTCCAGGAGTTCATCAGCCAGACTTTTCAGGTAAATCAGTTGTTTTTGCAATTGATGGTACTGATAAAACAGATGCTGAAAGAGTCGAGTTCTTAGCACAGCATGTTGAGAAAAACGGCGGTAAAGTAGCATGTTTCATTTCACAGTCAACTCCAACAGATGTTCAAGAATATATCAGTAGCAAATTCCATTCACATGTTGTAGACATTACAAATCCTGAAGAAATGCAAAGATGGCTCAATACTGCCAAGACAAACCTAGGAGATATTTTAGGAGTAATTCATGTAACTGGAAAACTTCCAGAAATAGGAAAATTAACAGAATTAAACAGAGCAGGATGGGAAGAATTAGTTGCAAAATTCATTTCGACCCCAGCAACAGTAGCCCAAAGAGCACTAGAGCATTTTGTTCCAGGAGGAGACAAAGACCCAAGATTATACAAAGACACCAAAGGGGCAATTATGATAATTGGTCCAGATTTACCAATTGGACGTAAAGTAACTGGAACACAAAGAGCTCAAGTTGAAGTTTTCAGAGGGGCATTAAGACCATTTACTACAACCGTAAATCAAGAGTTAAGTGATGTTTTGAAATCAAAAATTAGAATGTTCACAGTTTTCCCAGGTTCAGTCACAGGGGCAGAACCAGATAATCAGAAAATTGCTGATGCATTTAATTTCTTAGTTTCAGAAAATGCAGCTTCATCTGCAGAAGTAACATTCTGTGTTGATGAAACAAGATAAGAATGAAAAAGTTTTCAGAATTCATTATTGGTGAATCATTTTATTCAACATGTAGTATTTCAGATGATGAATTAGAAGAATACCTTAAATTTTCTAGAATCAAAAATGTATTTTTAGAAAATAAAATAAACGAAGGAAGTCAGTTAGTTTCAGGCAGAGCAATTTTGTCAAGAATGGAAGGAGAATTCACAAGATTAAATCAAATTTATGGAAATCAAATAATATTTTCAGGGACAGATGGAGATACAGAATGGGGAAATAGAAATACTAGATTTCTAAAGCCTTTGTATACAGATCAAGTTTTAAAGTTAAAATTTACAATTGTTCAAAAAGAAGAGATAGATGAACAATTTGGAAAAATAATAATTGATTTTGAAGGCAGTACACAAGACAATGAAACAATAGTAATTTCTAAAAAAAATATTTACAGAATTAAAAAAGAACCAGAAAAATAATTAAGAAAAACTAAGGAGCCGACTAGTCTCCTCAGCCATTAGATCAAAAGACCCAACGAACAACTTATTTCAAAAAATTACTATAAAAGGATAAAAAAATTTTTGAGGCTAAAAAAAGGAACCACTTGTAAAAGAATCAAAAAATAATTTTACAGCAGTGATTACAAGAACTATTGAAATTAGAATTTTCAAATTACGTTCCTTAATACTTATAGATAATTTGGCACCAACTAATCCTCCAAAAAAGGCACCAATTGCTAAGAATCCAGACTGAAGAAAATCAGGATGTCCCAAAATACTGTGAACAATCACTCCAGATAATGATGCAAATAATAAAATAAATTGTGAAGTTGGAGCAGCTCGTTTCATAGACATTCCCATACCAACAACCATTAATGGAACAAAGATAATTCCTCCACCTATTCCAAAAAAGGATGAAATAATTCCTGCAAAAAAGCTTGAACCAATGATAAGAAGAATTAATTGTTTTGAAATTATTTTTTCTTTTGATTCAACTTGCTTTCTAACAAAAATGTAAACTGAAGATGCAATTAATACAAAACCAAACAGAATTTTAAAAATATCAGGAGCAACATCTGTAGAAATAACTGCACCAAGAATAGTACCAGGAATTGCAAGTAATCCAAGTTTTAATCCTAAAGAATATTCAATTCTTTTTTGTTTTGAGTAAGATATTGTAGAAGCTATTGAATTACTAAATGCAGCAAAAAGACTATTACTTGCAGCAACAGTAGGAGGAATTCCTAAAAAAGTTAAGACAGGAACAACAATAATCCCACCTCCAAGTCCTATCATAGAACCCAAAATTCCAGCTGCAAATCCCAAAGGAATTAACCATAATTGATCAATCATTGTAATCGCCAATCAAATAATTTTATCATATATTAGACTACTTTAGAACAATTAAAGTCCACAAATATGACTCATTTTTAGTAGTAATTTCTAAAATCAACGTTTCATCACCCAATCCATCAACAGTAGATTTCAAAGGAGTTGTTTGAGATGATTCCACATATTTTATTTCAGCAGCATCTATCCAAGCCTCAATAGACTCAAAGCCTCCAGGCTGTTTTTCATTCCAACAGTCACATACCAAAGATTCAATCATACTTTCAAAAACAATTTTGACTTCATCAGATTTGGAATTTACAAAGGGTTTGGATTCAATAACAGCAATTGCCATAATAGGATTATCAGGAACACCACCCATGCTAATATTTCCTAGAGATCTACCATCAGGGCCTTGTATGGCAGTTGTTGTGCAATAACTAATTTTAGATAAAATATCGTCACGAATTGCACAGTAATTTCCAATAGTATGATCGGTAACAGGACTAGGAGTAGACATGAAAATATTTTCTTCAGATAAGGATGTCTTTATTTTTTCAACATCATAAAATGTAAATCCATATTGATAGAGATTTTCCGAAGAAGGCATAGAAGATTCTTCAGGAATTAAAAAGATAGCAGCAGCAGAGATGATTATTACAATTATAGGAATTATAATTTTAGAATTCAATAATTATTTAAAAATAGATTATAAGATAAGGTTTTGCAATTCTAGATAGAAATTATTTCCATAATAGAATCTTTTGTAATGTTATTTTGTTCTACAAATCCGGATGTGACTTCAAGAATATATGTTGCTTCACCATCAGGTACAAAACTAGGACATCCAGCTGCAATTTCAACAGGGATTACACAAGGTGGCACATTTGTTTTGATGTGAACAACCTTTCCATCACCATCAAACCAAATCATATCCAGTTCAAATTGCATGTTAAGCATCCATAATGAATACAATCCCTGTTCTGGGAATACAAAAAGCATTCCTTGATCTAATGGCAATTGATCTTGAAACATCAATCCACGAACACGAGTGGGTTCAGTATCAGCTATCTGTACTTCAAGTAAAGTGTTATCAACTTTAATCATACCTTTAGGAAATTTGACTTGTTCAAGCTTTATCTCACTTGGCAGGGTTAACAATCCAATAGAACCAATAATTACAGCAGCAATGAATATGGGGATCAGTGCTTGTGCCTTAGTAGTCATAATCTAGATTAGTTCAATCCTATTAAAAACTCAGTGTGTTAACTAACAGTTTTTCTAAAATCACTAATGGTAGAAATAGTGTTTTTAGTATGATGACCAATATCATGAATAGTACTTCCGTTGTATTTTTTATCCAAATACCTTCCAGCAACTATCATTGGCCCACCTATTGCACAAGTTACTCCAGTGGGTTCAGGAATCCATAACATCAAAAATCCAATTTTTTGAAGTTTTTTGCCTGGGGCAGGTGCTTTTTGTAAAGCCCCTAAAGAACGAGCTGTTTTAGAATCATCCATTTTAGCAATGTCAGAGTAAAGATCAGCCCTACGCTTAGCAGATTCTGAAAATTTTTGTAATTTTGCTAGTCGTGCCTTTAACGGATCATTCATTTCAACATTATTTTAGAAAAAATTAGTTAAGATTCAAAGATAAACAATGATTACCCTCAAGTCAACAAAGAATAACTAAGTCAAACAGACATAAAATTATAGTAGATTATTGATCATAACAAGAATAGATGAAAAATAAAAACTCAAAGAGATTAGATTCAATTAAAGCGGCACATGAAGTGGAGAAAACACGATCAAGTTCCAGAATGGAAGATTATTTAGAAATTATTTCAGAATTAGTAGAACTGAAAGGTTATGCTACAACATTAGATATTTCAAGATACATGAACGTTAGTGCCCCAAGTGTTACTAAAATGCTACAGAGATTAGATGAAGGAAAATTTTTAGAATATGAAAAATATCATGGAATTAATCTAACAAAGAAAGGAATTCAAATTGCAGAAGGAATTAGACAAAACCATGGAATATTGTTAGAATTCTTCGAGATTTTAGGAGTAGGATACGATACTGCAAATCAAGATACTGAAGGAATTGAACATCACCTTAATCCAAAAACAATCAAACAATTAAGAAAATTCATTACTTTTCTAAAAGCAAATCCAAAAATTATTGATAATTTTAAAAATCTTTAAGATATAGCTGAATATCGTTTTGGGAAGAAGTTTGATTTAATAAATTCCTTCCAATATCAGAACGTTTTGGAATTTTGATTTGTCCTTTTTTACCAATTCTAACAGATGAAAAGAATTTTCCATGAAGATAAATATCAGCATGTAGAGATGTGAATTCCCGATTTACAGTTAACAATAATGCAGTTTTAGATTCTGAAAAACTAAAAGGAAGATCATTTGAAGTTAAAGATAATTCTTCAGAATCTTTGGCAACAACATCAATGTGAACTTTAAGTAATTTTTCAATTTCATCAATATTTGAGCCTCCTCTTCCAATTATAGATGCAATACAGTCTTCATGTACACTAACTTTTACACGATTAGCTGACAAAATATCAACTTGTACATTAGAATCATATCTCTGAAAATAGTCTTTAATTTTATCTTCAGCTAATTTTTCAATTCCAACTTTTTCTCCACGTTGTTGTACAGGAACAATGACATTTTCTTCGCCAAAAGTATAGATTTCATGTTCTAAATCATTATTTTCAAAATTTCTTATTTCAATTACAGGTCTTGCCAGATCAGATTCAGTCATACCTGTAGGAACTTTTACCTTTAATTCTAGATCATAGACTTTTTCAATATCACCATTGTTAACGAATACAACAGTATCCAATACATTTGGAATTATACCAAGTTCAATTTTTCCAATAAATCTTTGAATTGCATCTAAAGGGGAATTAGCATGAATTACACCAACCATTCCAACTCCAGTTAATCGTAAATCAGAAAAAGTAGTAAAATCCTCTTTTCTACGTACTTCATCAAAAATAGTATAATCAGGTCTAACAAGCAATAATATGTCTGCAGTATTATCAAAGCTCCCATCTAATTTGCTGTACTGAGTAATTCCAGAATTTACTTGTAAATCCCTAGGAGATTCAAATGTTTTAACAATTTTTCCTTGCTGATGATAAAAATTTGCTAAACCAGATGCCAAAGTACTTTTTCCAGAACCAGGAGCTCCAGAAATAACAATTCCTTCAGCCCTATCAGTTAAACGTTGCATTAATGATTCAGAAATTGAATAGTCATCAAGGGATAATTGGACAGTGGGATGAACAATAGTTATTTCATATGATTCAGAAAATGGAGGGTAAGTAATTGCAATACGATAATCATCATGTTGAATCACAGATGCACCAGTTTTAGAAATTTCAACAGTACTAGAGTCAGAAATATTGGTAGCAGATAGTATTTGAGAAGAAATCATTTTCAAATAATCCCTCGTTAATACTTCATCATTAATTTGAGTAAGCAAAAATTCCCCAGGTTTTCCTCTTTTAGCAAGAGGAAATTGGTTTTCTTTGAGATGAATACTCATTGTTGTGCTGTCAAAGAATTTTAAGAATTCAAGTTTTTCAAAAACTACCTTAGGTTTTAAAAATACAGTTTGAACATCTTCAGCTTTTGCAACTAAATGTTGGACCTTATCAGAGGTATAAAGAATTGCATCATTTTGTTTTGCTATGTCAATAATTAAAGCATCAATTCTTCCACTTGACGCAAATTTAATATCATTTATGTCAGGATGAGAACCTTTCAAGAGAATTTTCACTCCAGAGTTTTCAGATAATTTATTCAGTTTTTCAATTTGTTCTAATCCGACAAAACCCTGTTGTTTGTGATTGGAAGCTTGAGATTGAAGTTCATCGAATACTGCCTGTGGAATAATTAAGTCAGTATTTCTAATATCACCAGATTCAATTTGTTGAACAAGATTACCATTAATGATAACACTAGTATCAGCAACAATGATCATAAATTATAGTCAATCTATCAATATAAAAAATATCCATAATATCAGTTAAGATTTGATATCAATCTACCTAAACATTAGTTTAGAACGAGTAAATTCACTTCTATGATTTACCATAGGTCTTGGATAATTTATTGAAGGATCCAAAGGTTTTGATTCAATGTTATGTATCTGATTAACAGTCAATTCAGATAATTCAGGAATCCATTTTTTGATGTAAATACATTCTGGATCAAATTTTTTTTGTTGTAACCAAGGATTAAAAATTCTATTAGGTTTTGGGTCCCATCCGGTTGATGCAGACCATTGCCAACTTCCAGCATTTACACAAGGATCATAGTCAATCAAATATTTTGCAAAATGTCTTTCTCCAAGTCTCCAATCACATTGTAGATCCTTTGTAAGAAAAGAAGCAGCAATCATCCTAGAACGATTGTGAATGAAACCAGTTTGTTTTAATTCACGCATACCAGCATCAACCATAGGAAAACCAGTCATCCCATTACTCCATTTTTCAAATTTTTTTATATTTTGAGACCACTTTAAATTTTGAAATTTTTTTTGAAATTCCTTTTTTTGAGAATAAGGAAAGTGATACATCAAATGTGAAAAGAAATCTCGCCAATACAATTCAGAAATAAAAGAATGATCACTTCCAAAAAAATTTGATGCAGCATGATAAACTTCTCTAATAGAGATTGTTCCAAAACGATTATGCGTAGAAAGTTGTGAAGTAGGCTTAGATGGGATATTTCTTTGTGCTTTATAATCTGCAATTTTATCAAAATTTTCTAAAATTTTTAATCCATTTGTACGTCCTCCTTGAAGAATTGTTTTTTTAGGAATAATTTTTTCAATTTCCAAGATAGTGTCATCAGAATTTTGTTTTGAATTTATTATATTCCTGTATGAAAAAATTTCAGGAGTTTTAACTTCAAACTTAGAGGCAGCATGATAAAATGGAGTAAATACAAGAAAAGGAGTGCCGTCGTCTTTCAAAACTGAACCAGGATGAGATAACAAAAGATCATCAGAGGGTTCAAAAGCAATTTCATTTTTATCACAAAATGTTTTGAATTGATTATCACGAAATCTACCATATGGAGAATTATCTTTATTCATAAAAATAGCAGAAATATCATCTTCGATTATTGATGAAGAAATAAAAGATGAAACAGAATCATTTTTGATAAGTAAATTACAATTTTTCTGTTTTGCTTGTAAAAACAAGTCTTTTAACGAATCAATCATAAATCTAATTCGCATTTCTGAGAATACAAGATTATTTGGATTTAACAAAGTTTTTTCAAATAAGAAACAAAGAATCACGTGTTCAGAGTTTTTACATGCTTGAATTAAAGCAGTATTATCATCTAATCTATAATCACGTCTAAAAACAAAAAGAGATTTTTTGTATTTCATTAAGGGTACTAAATTTTTTTAAATTAAAACCCTTGAGGTTATTATTCATCGAATACTACTAGAATTAATAAATTGTAAAAGAGACCAATCACCCAACAGTCACAATAATTCACGAGTTCATTTATTGATAAAAAAATCCAAACTAAATTGGTAAAAGAAAACAAACAGGTAGGATCAAAATCACTCACTCTCAAGAAAAAATTGCCAGATTCATATGGAAATCATGAAAGAGGGGTCACAGAAAAATGAAGAATTTTACCAAAATTGTACGCTTTATTTTGAATTTTTACGAAAAAATAGCAATGTAGACTTCGAATTTGAAGATGAATACTATTTCACCATGCCTGCAATATCTAGTCAC
>JGI20151J14362_10000319_pt1 | contig 35972 bp, 24 predicted proteins | sample COG_01_FD_14362 | JGI IMG/M metagenome (IMG submission 14362)
ACTCTGAATTACCCGCCGGTACATACGGCCCCTGGCTGAGAATCTACGAGGCAGTAACCCCGTCAGAAAGTTTATTTAATACCAACTGTAAGTCGTCAGATGATTTGGGACCACTCGCCTCAAAAACTAAAGGAGACATTTGCAGTATAGCTTCCGCTTAGTGAGCTGAACAAACTATAAGGTTTTCCTCCTTCCTGCGCTGCAGGGTCTGCTGTTTAATAAGCTGTCTCCGGCCCATGATCTCCTCGTAACGGCCATAGAACATGTCTGCAGGCGTCACGTTGTCCAGCGACTCGTGATACCGCTGGTGATTGTAGTAATCCACGAACTGCCTTATCGCCTTCTCCAGTTCCCATGGATAGTAATAGTTCTCCAGCTTCACCACATTCTTCATTGAGCGGTGATAGCGTTCGATCTTACCCTGAGTCTGCGGATGGTAGGGCGCACCTCTAGTGTGCTCTATCTTCTGCTCATCCAGATACTCCCTGAGCTCTTTCGATAGATAGCATGGCCCATTGTCACTAAGCAGCCGAGGCCGGTGTTTAACCATCACCTGATCTACCCCTGTTTTCTCAATGGCATCATCCAGTGTGAGCTTAACATCATCAGCACTCATGGTAGTCGTCAGCTTCCAACTGATGATGTAGCGGGAGTAGTCATCCAACACCGTCGATAGAAAGTACCAGCCCCAGCCAACTATCTTGAAGTAGGTAAAGTCCGTCTGCCATAGCTCGTTTATACGCTTGGTGGGCGTATGGAACTTATCACCAGCTTGCAGCAGGATATAGGCAGGGCTAGTTATCAGGTCATATTGCTTCAACAGCCTATAAACACTGGACTCGGAGATGAAGTACTCATGTTGGTCGGTGATATGCCAGGCTAACTCGCGAGGTGATAGTTCGGGGTGCTCCAGAGCAACTTCAAGACACTGCTCCTTCACGCTCTCCGGCAACTTATTCCAGAACTGTCTTGGCGACTTGTTTCTGGCAACAAGCCCTTCATAGCCATCATCCCGGTAAGCCTTGTACCAGCGATAGAATGAGCTCCGGCTCGCTCCTAGCTCGTTAAGTGTGCGTCTGACCGATAGCTCCGACTCTTCAACCAGTCGTATCACCTCATACTTCTCTGAGGCCGACAGCGTCATTCGTCGTCCCAGATCGATCCCGAGCCAAGCACACTTTTTTTGAGCACGTTGTTCTTCAGCATCGTTTCAGCAAGCATCTGCTTGAGGTGACCATTCTCTTTCTTGAGATCGGTTACTTCCCGGCTGTTGGCCTGGCGCTTGGTATCCCCTGCAAGACGCTGCTTACCGGCCTCTAGGAACTCCTTCGACCAGCTGTAATACTGGCTGGCGGCTATACCTTCTCGGCGACACAGTTCAGCGATAGACTCTTCTCCGCGTAGTCCTTCCAGAACAATGCGAATCTTCTCTTCGGGTTCGTGTTTCTTGCGGGTTTTGCGCTTGATAGCTTTGACGAGTGCTTCGGGTGTGTCAGTCATAGGTGACTCCTGTATTCATTATTGAATGTATCAGAAGTCTCCCTTAGGAATTAAGGCTAATTGGCCCCATATGTTCTGACGGGATACAAACGCAATAGCACTAGTTCGCTCACTACGCTTCTCTAGCATTTACCAACTTGTCGAATAGCCTAGCGTATTCAGGTCGCAGCTTCCTCTGTGAATACTCATCCAGATTAACCTTGGGAAGCGCTGTGTTTTTATCTTGCAACTGCTTCCAGGCTTTGAGTGGGGCTAACACTGCCTGGCAGTTTGCCTGGTCGGAATTTCTTTCGTCAAAGTTATACAGAAACTGACTCTCGAGGTATTCGGGATAAACTAATTTATTGGGGGCAAGAGGTGTGCATTCCAACGCACAGGCTTCTTGCAAAGACAGGCCCTGGAAATCATGCAATGCGGTAGAAAGCACTACATCGCAGCGCCTAAGAAGTTTGGTGTAGTGCTTGCGATCCTCGATGAAGCCAAAATTACCCGGATCGATAGCGAGCGCAGACGCATGTTGCTGTAACAGGCTGTGAATTTTTTGAAACTCCTCAGGGGATGACCTGAATTGTTGCCCGACCACGTGCAGCCGAATCGGCAATCGCTGCTGCAGAATCTGCTCTGTCAGCAGTAACAATAATTTCGGTCCCTTGTCGTATTCCCAGCGATGATTCCAAACCACATCGAGAATTTCCTTAGGCTGGCGAGTGTCGGGTAGGCATTCGACCTCCTGGAGTGGGACGGGAACAACTTCGCTTTTCTGATATTGCAGCAAGAGTTCCTCTGGCAATCGGTCCGGCAGTTTTTCCAGCAAGTCTTTCGCCCCCTGTAAGAACGTGGAGCGATTGTAGTTGCTATTGAAAGCAACAGCGTCGGCGCAGAAGGCGGAATACAGCGGCACCAGCTGCGGTTCGACGTTATTGCTTCTTTGCGTGTTGCCCTCTGGATAGACGAATTGATTCTCATGAAAGTAAAGCAGTGTGGGAATTTTACTTAAGCTGGGCACAAAGCCGCGAAGACTCGCCAGATCAACCATGGAGGTCGCGATGAGCAGGTCGTAATCTTGAGTTAACGCGTCTTGTTCATTGAGGGCCCACTGCAGACTATTGCCGCGTATGCGCCAGTTGAAATGTCTGGGTGGTAGGGCGAGCTGTGTCCATTCATGCTCGGGAAACATAGCCGCCAGACGCCTGCGCCAGATTGTATGGCTCATGGCGTCATAGGCAGACAACAGTAGAATTTTATAACTCATTACAGCCTTTCATGCATTCAGGAAATTTACGCTACGCAAGTTTTGCATATTTTTCGCTGACAGGTTAGCTTGCTCAATCGAATTATTCCGCTGCCATTGCAGTGGTAGAACACAAGCAATCACAAGACGTGTTGCGAGGGAGAGAGACAGTGAGTATTAAACTACACGGCATGGCCTATAGTAACTACTACAATATGGTCAAAGCCATCATGATCGAGAAGGGCATGCAGTTCGAGGAAGTCCATGTTCTGCCAAATCAAGAGTCAGATTTTCTGCAGAAGAGCCCGATGGGCAAAGTGCCTTGTATGGAGACCGATCAGGGTTTTTTAACCGAAACAGGCGTAATGATCGACTATGTCGATAGCCTGCAAATAGGACCATCGTTGTATCCGGAAGATCCTTTTGCGCGAGCGAAGGTGCAGGAATTGATAAGACATCTCGAGCTATATATCGAGCTTCCCGCGCGAAGATTGTATGGCGACGTATTCTTCGGCAGGCCTGCCGATGATGAGCTCAAGGAGCAGGTGAGGCTGCAGTTGGAAAAAGGATTTGCCTCCTTGCAGAAACTTGCGAAATTTGACCCCTATCTTGCGGGAGCAGAGCTCAGCTACGCAGATTTTTACTACCGGTTCAGCGTGGGGCTCGCCACTATAGTGTGCAAGAAGGCGCTGGCTTGGGATGCGCTGCGGGAAGTGCCAAATATTAAGGCGCTGCTGGATTTAATGGATGAGTGCGAATCTATTCAGAAGGTGCAGGCAGATCAGGCGAAGAATGCCTGAGTTGCCTGCAGCTACTACAGTCTAGTTAGCGATGGGGTGTTCTTTCCAGAATGCCCGCATTGCTGCTCATATCGAGAATAGTCTCAATATTTGCTTCTATATCTTCGACGCTGGCACCTAGACCCAGGTCCACGCCCACATTTTCTCTCACATCGGCGGAGTAGTAACGGCCGCCGGCTGCCTGAATGATTCGGCCATTGGGGGCTTTTTCAGAGCAGAGAAACACAACGGCGGGAGTAACTAGTTCCGGCGCCAATTTCTCGGCACTGTCTTCGAAGCCCGGTAGTTCGACCGTCATTCTCGTTGCCGCGATGGGCGCTATTGCATTAGTAAATACATTGTACTTCGCGCCTTCGAAGCGCAGGGTGTTCATGAAGCCAACGAGGCCTAATTTGGCAGCGCCATAGTTGCTCTGGCCAAAATTTCCAAATAATCCCGAGGTGGATGTTGTCATTACTATACGGCCGTACTGCTGCTCAACCATGATAGGCCAGACACATTTGGTCGCATTGAGACTGCCGGTAAGATGGACATCAATTACCGCGTGCCAGTTCTCTAACTCCAGCTTGAAGAAGGTCTTGTCTCTGAGGATACCGGCATTGTTTACCAGGATGTCGATTCGTCCCCAATTCGCTACGGTCTCATCAACCATCGCCTGCACTGCATCAAGGTCGGTGACGGAGGCGTCGTTTGCGACAGCGGTGCCCCCGTTATCCCGAATTTCCTGTGCAACCAGTTCTGCCGCCGAAGCCGATCCGCCACTGCCATCTACAGAGCCACCGAGATCGTTGACTACTACCTTCGCGCCGCGTCGACCCAGTTCCAATGCGTGCTGCTTGCCTAGTCCACCGCCAGCACCCGTTACTATAGCGACCTGACCTTCGAAATTAATCTTCATACTACTTCTCCTGCTATTTCTGAATCGACTGAGCCTATTTGCTGCCTCTTCCTGCTGCGTGCTCACAAAGAGCAGACTCTTTTAAATGTGGACAGGATTCTATTCTTATGAGGCTCTAGCTGCAATAAATGAGACCTTGCTGGTCGAAAAAGCCGGGAGAAATAAAACCATGCCATTGCTATGATAGAGAAACTTGCCAGATAGCTGGCACAAACACAGATAGAGAAGCCGAGATAGAGACAGAATATGACGGAAATACAGCCGGTACCGGCAGCGACGGTAGTCGTCGTTCGAGAAACTATGAATAAGACGGATCTTGAGGTCTTGCTACTCAGACGAAATTCGAAGCTGATCTTCCATGGCGGCCATTGGGTGTTCCCGGGAGGCCGCATCGATGTCGCAGATTTTGATGCGGCGGAAGATAATTTGGAGTACAGGGCGGCGCTTAGGGCGGCAGTTAGAGAGACCAAGGAGGAGGCGGGTATCGATCTTGAGATCGATAGTCTCATCCATACGGCGCATTGGACTACGCCGCCCAAGTTGCCCAGGCGATTCTGCACCTGGTTCTTTCTTTGCCCCCTGACAGAGCCGGCGAGTGTAATCGTCGACAACGATGAAATTCTGGAGCATCGCTGGATAACGCCGCGGGAGGCTCTGGCTGAAGCCGAGGCGGAAACTTGGGTCTTGCCGAGGCCGACAATAGTGACGCTGCAGGACATCGAGCAGCACCGTAATCTTGAAGAACTGCTGGTTGATGCAAATCGGCGGGAAATTCGGGTATTCCCTGAGGGCTCGTCCTATTATCGACCGCGGGAAATGGGCTGCTAGGCCCAAGCCGCCACTTTCTCCAGCACCTCGCTTCAGGTCTCAATTTGGGCCAAAACGAGGCATTTTCAGGCCGCATTCTGACAAACCTCAGGCTAACTGATTTTGCTAGGCATTCCTCCCCATAAGCCCTTGCAATTCTGGGCAAGTTAATGGGATAGTTAAGACGTACGACTGAAACAGTCTGTCAGTGCTTGCGGCCAGTTAATAGGAGGCTTTTGCCCTTTTGCCGCATCAATTATTAGTGACTGAGTCGCTTTCGGACGTCGCCTAGCGAGGAGCAACAAGCGCAAGTAAGTCTTCCTATTCACAGCAGCCAGAAGAGCCTCTATGTCGTCTCCCACATTCGATAGTCTTCGCGAAACCCTGAAGAATCTTCGTCGTCGTCGCAGCAACCTGTTTATCCTGAAACAGCTGAGCTATTTCGTCATAGCTTTCTCCCTATTAATTTTGTCTCTAAGTGCTTTGTCACTCTTCTTAGAGCCCAGCAAGTCGGGCACAACCTTCTTATTTGCCCTGTCACTGATCAGCATTGGCTTATTGCTGTGGCGTTTGATTCACGTGCTGGGAAGACAGACAACGGATGATCGTCGGCTCGCACATTATGTAGAAGAAAATATTCCTGATTTGGAGCAGAGGCTACTAACGTCTTTGGAGTTTACCGAGGAAGACCTGGTGAACGGCAAGGACGGGGTATCGCAGCAGTTTATTCAGCAGTTGTGGCAGGATGCGCAGGAACACGTGCAGATTCAGCAACAGCAGGTAGAGACCGTAGCGCCTTCGCGAACCTCCTATCTGTCTATGGCGTCAGCCGCGGGTGTCGCCACGATAGTCTTAGCCCTGTTTCTCAGCTCAGATGTCCTGTTTAATGCGGCTAGCCGCCTGGCCTGGCCCTTTGCGATCAGCGAGCCGGTTCTTGTCGTTGAAGTGATTCCCGATATTGAAATCAGTGTTGAGCCCGGTGATCTTGAGATGCAGCGCGGCGATAGCGTTACGATCATTGCTCGGGTGATCAATGCTATACCCGGCACGATCAATCTGCGTCTGCAGGATGATAATGTTAACTGGCGCGATGCAACCATGAATCGCGACGGCAGCGGCAGCGATAGCGCAACCTACAGTTACTTCATTCCCTCTTTGCAAGAAGATACGACTTATTATGTCACCTTCGACGAGCGCGGTGAGCAGAGCTCTCCTCAATATCAGATTGACCTTTTCGACCTGCCCCAGATCGAGCAGATCGATTTGGCGATGGATTATCCCGACTACACAGAAATAGAAGACGTCATCGAAGAAGATAGTGGCGACATGGTGGTTCCTGAAGGAACCGAAGTCGAACTGGTGGTTACCTTTAACAAGAATATTGCAACGGCGCTTGTCGAATTTGACGAGAGCTACAGTGCCGATGAAGATGAGATAAACCCATTGCCTGCCTACGAGAATATAAACCTGGTAATGGATGGCAATATTGGGCGGGCCACGTTTACAGTGAACCAGGATGGTGTCTACCGTATCTCAGCGACGGATTTCTCCGATCTGCAAAGCAAGAACCCTCTCGACTATTTCATTCGCGCTATAGAAGATACTCCGCCCGAATTGGCCTTAAAGCGGCCAGGACAAGATCAGGAAGTCATGCCCCTAGAGGAAGTTGTGCTCGAGATCGATGCCAACGATGACTATGGTCTTAGCAAGTTCACCCTAAATTACAGCGTCGTAGGTGCGGATGAGGTTGAAGTAGACTTCCTGCCAGAGCAGAACCTGCGCGAGGTATCTGGTGACGAACTGATTTACCTTGAAGACCTCGATGTAGAGCCTGGGGATTTCGTTAGCTACTTCCTTACTCTTGCTGATAACAATGGCCTGCGGGGCCCCAGTGAAGTCATATCGGATATCTATTTCCTGCAGGTTATCCCTACGGATCAGGAGTTTCGGCGATCAGGGGGTGGTGGCGGCGGTCAGGGTGCCGGCGGCGGCCAGGGTGANGGCGCCGATAGCAGTGCCTTAGTTCAGATACAGAAAGATATTATCGCGGCAACGTGGAAGCTTAAGAACAGACAGTCGAAGGTGTCGCCGGAGGATTTCGCTTCGGATGCAGAGATTATCTCAGAGTCGCAGCGCGAGGCGACGGAGCGTACCAGACGTTCTATAGACCGTCTCGCCGAGCGTCTCAGTTTCTCCGATGCAAGTTACGATGCTGCCGTTGAAAATCTTTCCCTCGCGATAGATCAAATGAATCAGGCTGCAGATGAGCTTGGTAAGGAACAGATTACTAGTGCGTTGCAGCCAGAGCAGCTCGCATTGCAATACGTATTGAAGGCAGAGGCAAATATCAATCGCACTAATATCAGCATGCAGCAAGGCGGTGGCGGTGGTGGTGGCGGTGCCGCTCAGCAGGAACGTGAAGACCTGCGTGAGCTATTCGAGATGGAGATGGGGCAGCTTGAGAACCGTTATGAGACACCCAATAGCGCCGGTGGTGGCGGCTCCCAGCAACAAACCGAAGAAGCGAATAAGCTAGAAGAACTGGCTCGCCGACAGGAGGGGCTAACTCGGGCCCAGCGGAACCTGGCACGCCGTGAAGAGCAGATGACAGAGGAACAGAAACGCCGCGAACTGGAGCGGCTGATGCGTCAACAGGAGCAGCTGAGTCGTGAAGTAGAACAGCTGGCACAGCAGTTATCGCGTGGCCAGCAGAATTCGAGCTCGCAGCAGCAAAGCCAACAGGCTTCCTCGCAATCCCAGTCCCAGTCACAATCCCAATCTCAGTCCAGCAGCAGTTCGCCTTCCTCCGGCAGCGCCAGCGGTGGCCAGCAACAGCCACAGACGGCTTTGCAGCGTGCCGCACAGCAGATGCAGGAAGCATCGCAGAGCGAAACCGCAGCGATCGCAGCAGCAAGATCACAGAAGGCACTCGAAAACCTTCGCGAGCAGCAGCGCGAACTGAGCCAACAGTCAGAAAGATCTGTTAACCAGCTAGCGCAGAATCTTGGTCAGCGCGGACAACAACTCTTGCAACAGCAGAGAGATCTGCAAGAAAGTCTGCAGGAAACGACGCGCCAACAAGGTCTGGGTCAGACGCGCCAGTCGGTTCGCGATGATGCCGCTCTGACGGCGCTTATTGAAGCCCAACAGCAACAGCAAAGAGATCTAAAGGAAATCGAAGATATGCTGCGCGCGATCATTGCCCGCGGTGATAACGAAGATCAGCGACTAATGTCCCAAGCCCAGGCGGCCAGTCGAGAGCTGCGGCCGATTCGTGAAGAGATGCAGACTAGTAATCGTGTGTTGCGTAACGGTATGGTAAATCTTTCCGTAGACATCGAGGGCGAGTTAGAGGATTCGATAGAGGACTTCGCGCAGAGCCTGGCGGCATTGAATCCCTCCCGCACAGATTCCCCGTCCGATCAGATGCAGCAGGCAGCCAGCGATGCGGCCCAGTTGCGTCAACAGGTAGAGGATCTAGAACAGCAGGCGTTGGCATTTAATGAGGCAGGGCAAGAGCCAGGAAACGGCACACCTTCATTGCGCGAGATGCGTGATCAACTAGAGCAGACCCAACAGTTGGCACAGCAGCTTACGCAACAACTGCAGGATCAGGCGCGAGCTGGAGGAACTCAGCCAGGCCAGCGCGGTCAGCTAAGCGGGCAGCAGGGGCAGCAAGGCCAGCAGGGCCAGCAGGGTCAACAGGGACAGGGCAGCGGGCAGCAGGGTCAACAAGGCCAGCAGGGACAGGGCGGCGGCAATGGAGATCAGCAACCGGGCACCGGTGGCCGTGTAGGTGCTCAGGGCGCGCCGAATAACATAGGCAATGCAAGATCGATTCGCCAGCAATTGACGCAGCAAGATATAGAAGACTTTCTCAATCAACCAGAACTATTTAGACAACTACTCCAACCCATCACAGAACTCGAAGGAGCCCTGCGCGCACAAGCAGAGCTGGATAGTATCAACAACAAGCTGTATGCCACCGTTGATGAAGATATACCCGATGAGTACCGAGATTTGGTGGAAGAATACTATCGTGTACTGTCTGAGAATCAGGAATCAGAGAATACAGATCAGTAACAATGCAATACTCCCAACCTAATTTTTTAACAGCACTCGAAGACGGCAGTTTTACCTTCGCCTATGGTATTAGTCCTTGGCTATTTGCGGTATTGGTCATTCTCATCACCTTTGGTGTATGGCTAACCTATAGAAAGACAACGAGGCAACTAAGCCCGGCATGGAAAACATTTTTTATAGGCATACGCTCTGGTGTGCTTGTGCTGATTCTCTTCTGTCTACTAAGGCCTGTGGTTACAACCTTGCAGGTGTCGCCACAAGAAACCTATCTTGGTGTTTTGATCGATGATTCTCAGAGTATGGCAATAGCCGACCTTGCGGGCGGACAAACCCGGCAAGAGGCGATCGAAGAATTACTCTACGAGAATGGACTGCTCGATAATCTTTCCGAATCTTTTCAGATTCGCAGCTTTCGATTTGATAATCAGACCCAGCGAATAGTTGGTGTGGAGGATCTGAGCGAGGCTGGCACGGCTTCTTCTATAGATCAGGCTCTGAGCTATGTCGGTGATCAGTTAAATGGGCTGCCCCTCGGTGGTGTAGTGCTGGTGAGCGATGGTGCGGACAATAGCGATGGAGACCCGCTAGCTACGGCACAGGAATTTGGTGCCAAGCAGATTCCGGTTTTTGCAATCGGCGTCGGCCAGGAAGAAATTCCACAGGACATAGGTATCGTGGACGTCAGTGCTGCAAAGACTGTCTTAGAGGGCTCTGTATTCAACGTGCAGGTCGCAGTAAACCATCAGGGCTATGAAGGGCAGGAAGTAGAACTTTCCATCATGGATGGCGAGACACGAGTAGCCTCCGATGTGGTGATACTTGGTCCAGCAGGTGTCACTAGACGCTATGAACTTGAGATAACACCTAAACGACCGGAATTGATCGTCTACGATTTGAATGTCGAGTTGCAGAGCGATGAAATCATCGACAGGAACAATAGCTACAGTTTTCTGGTCGATAACACGGAGAAAGAAGCGCTGAATATACTCTATTTGGAAGGTCATCCACGTAATGAGTATAAGTTCATCCGGCGTGCAGTCGAAGGAGATAGTTCGCTGCGACTGGCAACCTATCTGCAAACTGGGCCTGAAAAATACTACCGTCAGGGAATCGAATCCGCTACAGAACTTAGCGGTGGCTTCCCCGAGGATCGAGAGGCCTTGTTTGAGTATGAGGCGCTCATATTGGGTGATATCGAGTTCGGTTTTTTCAATGCCGAGCAGTTGCAAATGATCGAGGATTTCGTCGCCGAGCGTGGTGGTGGTTTCCTGATGAGCGGCATGGTAGATGAGGAATTTATCGGTACACCAATTGCCGATATTCTTCCTGTTACGCTTGTGGAGGAGGGTTTTCTACCTAGCCATCTACGCGGTGGGATCCGACGTGGCGATCATCCAACGGGCGAGCTGTTCTATCCGCGACTCACTCGTAATGGCGAGTTCTCTCCGCTGCTACGCCTTTCTGCGGACGATGCAGAGAATCAGGCGCTTTGGAGGCAGCTACCCGAGTTGCAGGGTACCTACGTAACAGGCCGTATCAAACCTGGCGCTGAGGTCTTGATCGAACATCCGTTGCTGCAATATCAGAATCAGGCGCTTCCCTTGTTGGCATCTCAGCGCTACGGGTCGGGCCGCAGCATGTCGCTGACCACAGCAAGCACCTGGCGCTGGCAGATGATGTTGCCCGCCGCAGATGAGTCCCATGAAACGCTCTGGAGACAGCTCTTGAGATGGCTGGCCGTCTCGGCACCCGAACGTATAACGATCGAATTCGATAGGGAGTTCTACAACGTGGGTGATGAGGTTAACGTTAGGGCCACCGTGCTCAACAATCAATATGAGGCAGACAACGATGCGACGCTGTGGATGCAGACATCGAACCCTCTGGAAGAATTTATCGACGCGCCAATGGAATGGGATATAGAAGAAGATGGTGTCTATAGAGCAAGCTTTATTGCAGATGAAGAAGGTGTGTATAGCTTGCTGGTGGATGTGGCCAGCGCTGCAGGAGAAGCCAATGATTCTAGTGCGGAGAAACGCGCGGCCTTCGTGGTCACACCTTCGCTGCGCGAATATACCAATGCCGAGCTCGATAGCGGCTTGCTGGCACGCATTGCGCAGCTCAGTGGCGGTAGCTATTTTAACGTGGCAGATGCCGATGCATTGGCGAACGCAATCGAATTCACACCGAACGCCTATTCACGAGAATTACAAATAGATCTGTGGGATCGACCTTGGTTACTGGCCTTGCTCGTCCTGTTACTTTGCGTGGATTGGATAAGCAGACGAATGAAAGGGCTGTCATAGCGGTTACCTACTCATGAAGAATATGAATCTCTTACTTAAAACCGTCGCTGCAGGATTGGGGTCGCTTCTCTGCAGCGCCGCCATGGCTCAGGCTGATGCCGACGTCAGTGCGAATAATTTCTTCCTGGACCGGCCGGAGTCTACGAAGTACGCAGTGATTCTGGCGGGTCCCACGGTGGGTGAAGAAAACAAGTTACAGTTCCGTCAGTGGGCTTTCTCGCTGCACGACATCTTGGCCAGAGACTATGGGTATAGCTCCGACACGATTTCGTTGCTGTATGACCGCGGCGAAGTTGAGGGCTCAGGTACCGAACGCATAGATGCTGCCTGTGATTTGCAGGGAATCGAGGCAGAGCTGGCGCGGCTGCAATCGATAGTGAAGACGGGCGATCAAATTACAATCTACCTGATCGGTCACGGTAGTGGCTCGGATGAGGAATCGAAGTTCAATATAGTCGGGCCGGATATTACCGGCATCCAATTTGCTGCGATGTTGGATATATTCGATCAGCAGGACATGATTATAGTCAACACGACCTCGGCGAGTTACGGATTCTCCGCCTCCTTATCCGGTGAGGGTCGTGTGGTTGTTTCTTCTACTCGTTCCTCCTCGGAAAAATTTGATCCTGTGTTCTCGAATTATTTCATCGAAGCCCTGGATAGCCGCAACGGAGACAGAGATAAGAATAATCGCGTGTCGATATTGGAGGCGTTTAACTATGCGAAGAGTAATGTCGAAGAATTCTATGAGGAACAGGGCAGATTGGCGTCGGAACATGCGGGCCTGGACGACAATGGTGATGCGCTGTTCAGCCTGAATCCGACCACGGCAGAAATCGATGGCAGGCTGGCTGAGATAGCCTATATAGATAACTTGGTAGATGACACGGTTGGTTTATCAGCCGAAGCGATTCGTCTTAAGAGCCGCATGCAAGATTTAGAGCGTTCGGTTTTTATCTTGAGAGGGCGTAAGGCGGAGTTCTTGGAAGATGATTATTGGCAGCAGCTGGAAGTCTTGCTTGTAGATCTGGCTAGAGCCACAGGACAATTCAATGAACAGGTTAATCCGGTTGAACAGAGTGAGCGATAAGCATATGGCGAAGAAATATTGTATAGCCGCCGTTTTCTTGCTGGCGGGTTTGGGTTTCGATGTATCGGCACAGGATTCACCGCAGACGAATACAGGCGAGTCTCCGTTGTTTCGCGGCGAACAATTATTAATAACAGGGTCCTATGCGGCGGCTACAGACATCTTTCAGATGGCGGATGGTCTGGATCGCAATGAGGGGCTAGTGGGAGCAAGTAAAGCCTTCGCGATGATGGGTAATTATCAGGAGGCCATGAGCGTTGTAGAGGCTGCTATAGACGATAACGACTATGCACGTTTTCCATTGCTCGGNACACAGCTTGCCGAAATCAAGCGGGCGGTAGGTGAGTCGCAAGAGGCACTGCGGATACTAGAGGCANTAGTGCTAGGTCTGGCGGATCCACCTGTACGTACACTGGTGCAATACGGCAGTCTGCTCGACTTCGTAGGCCAGAAGCAACTTGCGGTGTCTATATTGGATCAGGCGGTGCAACGTTATAACAATGGATTGGTGTTCGCCTCGGAAGACGTTGCCATGGTGGCGCTGGCAAGTTGGCTGATGGGGAATTTCCATGATGCGAACAGTTTGTTTAGCGAAGCTACACGAGCAAATCCAAACAACCTGGAAGCACACACGCTATGGGGCGACCTCTTCCTCGAAAAATACAATGCCTCCGATGCCGAACGCTCTTATCAGGAGGCCCTGGATGTAAATGGCCGTTATGTACCAGCTCTTGTTGGCATTGCCAACGTTGTTGGTGACGAACGAGCGCTGCAGCGTGCTCTAGCGATAAACCCAAATTCTATTCCAGCCATGGAGACCTATGGCCAGTTATTGATGCTCAACGGAAGAGAAGATGAAGCGATGGACTATTTCGAGCGTGTGCTTGCGCTTAATCCGGAGTCATTGAAGACGCTGAGCGTGCTGGCATCGAAGGCGGCGCTGGAAGAGCGCAGCGATGAGTATGCGGACTATCTTGCGCAAGTAGAGGCTTTTAGTCCTAACAATCCTATATTTCTGGGTAACGTCGCAGATACCTTCGGCAACAACTACCTGTTCGACGAGGCTGTTGAATTTGCGCGGGCGGCTATCGCAGCCGATTCCCAGTACTGGCAGGGATACACTCTACTTGGAAGTAATCTGATTCGTCTGGGTGAAGAGGAAGAGGGTAAAGCCAATCTCGAGATCGGTTACGAGAATGATCCTTTCAATGTTATGACTTCNAATATGTTGAAAGTTTTCGATACTCTGGAAACCTATACGACGCAGGAGAGTGCGCACTTCAAGGTTCACATGAGCCAGAACGATGCAGACATTCTCTGGCCCTATCTAGAACCACTGTTAGAGGAAGGCTGGGACACCTTAACGGCTAAATATGGCTTCGAGCCCGAAGGGCCTATCCTTATTGAAGTATTCGAAAAATCGGAAGACTTTGCCGTGCGCTCTGTGGGACTGCCGGATATTGGGCCCCTGGTCGGAATCTGTTTCGGCAAGGTGATTACACTGATATCGCCCGACACCCTATCAGCGAATTGGCAGGAGATCGTCTGGCATGAGTTCATGCATGTAATTACTCTTCAGATGACAGGTAATCGCATGCCGCGTTGGCTCTCCGAAGGTATCTCTGTCTATGAAGAGCGTGAGGGCAGACCTTACTGGGGCCGAAGTCAGGGGCTGGACCTGGTTCGTGCCGCAGAGCAAGATAAATTACTTCATGTAGCTGATCTTAATTCTGGATTCTCCGGCGCCCGCAACAATGCCGATCTGGGTTTTGCCTATTTTCAGGCCTACCTGGTGGTTGACTATATCGCCGACGAATACGGTTTCGCAAAGTTGGTCGAACTAGTCGATCAATACGGGTTGATTAAAGAAGACGACGAACGTTTCGACGTGGTATTCGATTTAAGCCTTGATCAGTTCGACGATGGTTTTAGAAATTGGATTGATCGCCGTGTCGCTGAGATCAATGTCTATGTGCACACAGAAGACGTGCCAGATGAAGGCGATGGCCATGGCCATGGGGTGCGTGAAAATTCCAGTGCGATTCTGGCAGAACTCTATAACAACGCGTCACTCAAGCAACATATGCGTGCTCGTATCGAAGAGAACGACAGAGATTTTCAAGCTTACCTACAGTTGGGCATTGTTCTGTTCAAAGAAGAAAATTTCTTCGAGGCGAAACAGTATTTGAATCAGGCCTATGAATTGCTTCCATCCTATACCGGCTATCCCAGTCCTCCTCTGGTGTTGTCTCAGATCTACGAGCAGGAAGGCAACCGCGAGGCGCAGCTGGGGCAATTGGAAATATTGCTGGAAAATCTGCAACACGATTACGGTTCCGCTGTTCTCTTAGCTGAATCGGCTTTGGAAGGGGGAGATTTCGAGCGTGCCGAATACTATATCGATCGTGCAATTCAAGTGGATCCCTATCGCGCTGATGTGCATCAGTTGAAGGCCAGCTACGCCGAGACCATTGGCGATAGTCAGTTGGCTGTTACCGAGTATGAGGTGCTTCTTAAACTTGAAATTAACGATCCGGCAGAGGCACAGACAAACCTTGCTGAGGCATATCTGCGGAACGGACAGACCCTGGAGGCGAAAGAAAACGTTCTACGGGCATTGGAAACTGCGCCTAGCTATCAGCGAGCGCAGAGAATACTGCTGCAATCTATAGACGGGGACTCAGATTAAATTGAGAAATCTTAAGTCACTCTTATTGCTTTTGTCTGGCGTTCTACTGCTTGCTCAGTCGGCTGCAGTTGCTCAGGTATTCGATTTTGGCAATGATGAGGATCCTGCTATCTATGGCGAAGAGATAACCGACTTTCAGTGGATACGCGGCCAGTACACAAATCACGCGGGCGGAGCCAGAGGTGGTTACGGCATGCGTCGTCGCGGTGGATGGTGGGATACAGACTATCCCGATTCCGATGAGAATTTTTTGCGCGGCGTACAGCGCTATACCAATGTCGATACGAATCCAGCTAATCACAAGTTTATTGAGCTTACCGATCCTGAGTTGTTTGAGAATATATTTCTCTACATGAATTGGAAGAGAGTGCCCATAGGTTCGTCCTATAGTGGTCCTAATTTTGCGCCAGCGGAGATCGAGGCATTGCGCGAATTCATGTTTCGTGGTGGCTTCGTGATGGTTGACGACTTCTGGGGTCAGCCCCATCTCGATGATATGTTTATGGAGATGGGCAAGATATTTCCCGAGCGCGAGATTGTTAAACTGAATAATACACATGAGATATTTCATGTGTTTTTCGATATAGACGAAGTGGCTCAAGTTCCCGGGCGTATGGTGACCTGGGATTTCGGTGGTTTTATGAAGCTCGATGATCCCAGCTACCCCCCGGAAGTCTATGCGGTCCTGGACGATGATGGTCGTGTCATGATGGTGGCAAACTATAATACCGATCTTGGTGACGGTTGGGAGCATACCTTCTATAAAGGCTACCCGACGAAGTCTACGAACGATGCTTACAAGATAGGTATCAACTTTCTAATTTACGCGTTTAGCCACTAGTCGTTTACAGGGTATTGATTTGACGCAACGGTCGCGGCATAAAAGTGCTTATAAAGTTATCTAGAAACAAAAACAAAAACAAAAACAAAAACAGAAACAGAAATATAAATATAAATATAAATAGAACAATTGAATAATCGAAAGACAGGACTTAGACATGACAGACATTGAAGAAACAGCAATAGACTCCATCGACGCCGCTCCAATCGACACTGCAGATGACCTGTCCCTGGTTAAGAAGATGCAGGATGGTCGCGATCAGATCGTCGCCGAGATTCAGAAGGTCATTATCGGTCAGGTAGATGTTATCGATGAATTGTTAATTGCCCTGTTCGCTGGAGGTCACTGTTTGATCACTGGTGTTCCCGGTCTGGCAAAGACGCTTCTGATCAAGACTGTAGCCGATATTCTTCAGGTCGATTTCAGTAGAATACAGTTCACGCCGGACCTGATGCCGGCTGACGTGGTGGGTGCGGAGATCGTTGAGGAGAAGGACGGCAACCGTGTTCTTAAGTTCGTCAAAGGTCCAATCTTTACTAACATCCTACTAGCGGATGAGATAAACAGAACGCCACCGAAGACCCAGTCCTCGCTGTTGGAGGCGATGGAAGAGCGACAGGTCACGGCTGCCGGGGTCACTCATCCTATGTCGGCTCCATTTTTCGTATTAGCCACACAGAATCCGATAGAGCTAGAGGGAACCTATCCTCTGCCCGAGGCACAACTCGATCGCTTCATGTTTAAGATAGAACTTGGATATCTTACGGAAGAAGACGAGGTGAAAGTGGTGAGTAGCACCACGCAGACGAATACTACGGCTCTGTCTCACCCGCTGAGTGGGGAGGATATCCTCGAATTTCAGCGTATAGCGCGACAGGTTCCAGCCGCTGAGGCCGTTATTCAATACGCTGTCCGGCTCGTGCATGCGACGCGGCCGCAGTCCGAGAACGCTCCACAGTTCATAAAAGACTGGGTGAGTTGGGGGGCAGGTATTCGTGCCTCGCAGAACCTCATTCTTGCGGGCAAGGTGCGGGCTCTATTACTCGGTCGCTACAATGTGTCCTACGGTGATGTGCGAGCACTCGCCCCTTCTGTATTGCGCCATAGGGTCTTACTGAATTTTCATGCCGAGGCAGAACGAATTACAACCGACGATGTGGTCAAGCGCCTGCTAGATGAAGTGCCCGAGCCGACTTCGAATCTATAATAGCCTTGATTGATCATCGAAAAACGGAACTGTAATGTCTGACTCGCTAAATTTTCTAGATCCTTCAGTCCTCGCCGGGCTCGATAATCTCGAGCTTAGAGCTAGAGTGGTCGTAGAAGGTTTCCTCTCAGGCCTGCACAGAAGTCCAAATCGAGGCTTTAGCCCGGAATTTAATGACTACCGTCACTACTACCGTGGCGACGACATGCGGCATATAGACTGGAAGCTATATGCACGAAGCGAAAAGTTTTATATCAAGCAGTATGAGGACGAAACGAATGTTCGCTGTATGGTCGTACTGGATACCAGTGCTTCCATGTCTTACTCCTCAGGGGAAACGAGCAAGCTGGACTATGGCATTACACTGGCCTCAGCCTTATCCTATTTTATCAATAGGCAACGCGACGCCGTCGGTTTGATTACTTTCGATGACAAGGTTAACAACTATATTCCAGCGAAATGTAGGCAGCCACATCTGATGCATATATTGCGAACCCTCGCTCAGATTAAGCCGGGAAAGAAAACCGACTCAGTGAAGCCCCTGATCGATTTGGCAGCTTCGCTAAATAAAAAAAGTATAGTCATTTTGATTACGGATATGCTTGATGACGAGGACCGACTGATAAAAACCTTACAGAATCTGCGAGGAATGGGTAACGACGTCATAGTATTTCATGTGATGGACGATGCTGAGCTGAATTTTACTTTCAACGAGGCATCAGAGTTTGTGGATATGGAGAGCGATGAGAGCTTCATCACTACACCGGCAGCGATCCGCAAAGCCTATCTTGAGAACCTCAATGAGTTTCTTGCCTTCTGTAAGAAGCAATGTCAGCGCAGTGGTGTTGACTATTGTCTCATGAACACGTCAGAGCCCCTAGATGCGGCCCTGTCAGCCTATATGAGTAAACGAGCGAAGAGCTTCTAAATGGTATTTCTGACTCCTCTATTTTTACTTGGTCTGTTGGCGGCGCTGATTCCAATAGCGATTCACCTTATTCGCAAGGAAAAACCGCCCAAGGTGATGTTTAGTACAATTCGTTTCCTGAAGAAAACCTCCAAGAAATTGATTCTGTTTCAACATATCCAACAGTGGTTGTTGTTAGCGCTCAGATCGGCGGTTATCGCCTTGTTGGTATTCGCCTTTGCGAGGCCGCTATTTGATCAGACGGTGGCGCGACTGCTTGATGCAGATCCCATGTCTGCTGTGATCATGCTCGATCTCTCGATGAGCATGCGCTATGAGGACAATTTTGATCAGGCAAAACAGGAGGCTATCGATCTGCTTGCTGGGATGACCTCCGGTGACGAAGTAGCCTTGATAGCCTTCTCGAACTCTGCCGATGTGGTGCGTGAGTTGAGTACCGATATCGATAGCGTCAGATCACTGATCAATAGCATCGACGAGCCAGGCTATGGCACTACGCGTTATATGCCTAATCTACGTCTGGCCGACCAATTGCTTGAGACCTCGCGCTTTGAGAACCGGGCGGTCTATCTGATTAGTGACTTTCAGGATATTGCTATGAATGATTCTGAGGAGGGCTGGAAGCTTTCTCCAGGAACTGCTTTTAATACCATAGATGTAGCGGCGCAGGAGAGTAGCAACCTCGTGCTTACCGATGTTAGGTCCCCCGAACAACTCCTCGAAGATGCGACCGAGCAGCAGATTTTAGCTCGAGTACGCTCTACCGGCACTCTGTACTTAGAGCAGGGCGATGTTAGCCTCTATGTGGATGGAGACTTTATCGAGCGGGTGCCTGTCGATTTGGCAGATCGCTCCGAGCAAGTAGTCACTTTTTCTACCAGCTTTGACGCACAGGGAACCCACACGGGTGAGGTGCGGGTAAGTGGCGATGATTTTGCTGTCGATAATTCCTATTTCTTCACTGTAGATGTCCTGCCGAAGATTCGCGTGTTGTTAGTCAACGGTGAGGCATCAGACGATTGGTTTGATGATGAAGGGCACTGGTTTGGTCTCGCCGTGAGCAGTGCGGCGCAGTCACCTTTTGTATTGCAGACAATTGAGCCTGGCGAGCTTAGCTTGGCCAGTTTGCGACAGAACGATGTCGCGGTATTACTGAATGTTGGTGATCTTAGCGGCGGCCAGGCGGCAGCGCTCACTAACTATGTTCGAAACGGTGGCAGTCTGCTATTGGCGCCTGCAGACAGAGTGACGCCTGAGGTTTTCAATCGACAATTTGCGGAGATAGCGCCTGCTATCATTCAAAGCAGAGGACAGCTTGGGCTTGATGATTATCTGGTTATAGCGGATTTTGATCGTCGTCATCCAATACTGAGCCCTCTTGGCAGTGACTGGTCAGCCCGGTTTCAGAATCACTGGTCGTTGTTAGCCGATGAAGATGCTGATGTGCTGATGCAATTCGATAATACCGAACCCGCTCTTCTAGAGCGTAGTGTGGGCCAGGGTAAGGTCATCCTGTTTGCCTCATCACTGGACCTGGAGTGGAATAACCTGGCGCTACAGGGACTTTTCCTGCCCTTCGTGCATGAAACGCTCAGACACTTGGTGCAGCAGAGTCCAAAGCAGCGAGCCTACGAGGTTGGGGATAGCCTAGATCTAGACCCCTTGGGAGTGGCTCAATCTATCGAGGCTACGGACGCTGCCGGAAGCGCTATTCAATTTGGCAACAATAATTTTGTAACCACGGCGACTACTCCAGGTATGATTAACGCGAGAATTGATGGTAATTTGGTCAGCTTCGCAGTGAATGGCATACCCGAGGAATCGAATTTCAGTCGTACTCCGGTCGCGAACTTGTATGACCAGATCATCAACCCCGATACCGAGCCAAATCAATCTAGAGAGGTAAGAACGGCACAGCTTATAGAAGAATTGGAGCGGCCGCAGCGAGTTTGGTGGTGGATTTTATGTCTGGTCATGCTTCTAATTCTTGCAGAATCACTGATTGCCAATCGTACCTACCGTTAATCGCAAACCCGCTCGACATTTTAAACCTTTACTAACCCTCTGTTATTAAAGAAATTAATATTTATTCTTGTTAAAGAGTTTTTGTGCTTCCGTGAAATAAGTACCGAATCTGATTGAACATTGCATTTTTTTGCGCCATAGTATTTTCACAAATGGCGCAGAGTCATGATGAAAATAGAGCAACTGAATCCAACAGACTATTCTTTCATTCCACAACTGCTAGCGACGCTTATCGCATCGCTAAGTATCGCACTTTTTTCCAGTAACACATTCGCTCAGGGGCTATCAGTTAATATGACTGACGATTTGGTGCCGTCTGTGGGTCCCATTTCAAGGGTAATCACGGTACTCGATACGGACTTTGGAGCATACGATCAACGCCAGATAGAGCCGCTTCAAGACCTCGGTAGACAGAGCCAATCGGCTGGCGAGTATCAGCAAGCCCTATCCTTCTTTAAGCAGGCTTTGCATGTGGCCAGGGTTAGTAGAGGGCTTTATCACGATTCTCAGATTTCTATCATCGAGAGTATTATTTCTTCCGAAGTTGCTCTGAAGAATTGGGAGAAAGTGAATAAGCATTATGCCTACCAGGAGCATCTTTACCTGCGGCTCTATGACATCGACGACCTCCGTCTCGAACAGGGTCTTAAGAAGATAAGTAATTGGCACATCACCGCCTTTAATGTGAACCTCGATGGGAATCAGATCCAGCATCTACGGAAAGCCAACAGGCTGTTCAAGCTCAGGATGCGGGTGGCACAAAATACGCTGTCACTTGGAGATCCTCGTTTTATGATGCTGGCAGAGAACATAAAAATCTGTGAGAGGGAGCTTTTCCTCGCATCCGATCTCAATCTAGAAATGCGACGTCGGCACCCGCGGCAGTCGGGAGATTCAAAACCTCGTAGACCCAGCTACAGTGAGAGCAAGGGTAGAGTGTTCGTCAGCGTAGATTAGCAACATCACTTCCTTACGTTTTTCGTAAAAATTTCACTCAAAGCAGATTGATAGATCGACTGCCTTCGACTATTCGAGTGAGAAGTATTGATGTTGGGAGTTGTGCGTTGAACTCGAAAAGAGAACAAGGTTTGTAACAGGGAAAAGCGAAGGCGCTAAAGTGGAAACTTGAAAGCTACTCAATGCTATAAGAAAAGGGGGGGGAACAAAGAAAAACTCCCAAGCTCCAAGCTTTAACTCTTTACAGACTCGGCGGTATATCCCTTATATCGCTAAATTGTAAAGTGGAAAAATATTATCACAGACCCTTCGCGAGTAACTAAGGGATTACAATTTGTCACAATGCCTAGCGCATTAGCCCGTTACTGAACGTTCGATCGGTTTTTCTTTGAACTACTAGTAGAGTTCGCTAGGGAAAACCGAGCGAGCGCTTGGTAGCAAAATGTGTCACTGGTAATTCAGCAACTCAGTGGCTAAGGTGATTTGATGCTGGTACTAGGTCTGCGTTGCCCTGTGTAGACTAAGGCTTCGCTTTTTTTTCTTTATCCGCGGGTAGCAGACCCATCTTGTGAGCCCGGACTTCCCAGTTTTTTCTTGCGAGAGCACGCATATCCTCGGCGTTGTCCATCTCATCGACTATCTCGATGCCTAACAGGGTTTCTATGATATCTTCCATGGTTACAATACCCTCTGTGCCGCCATATTCATCGACGACTAGCGCGATGTGTTCATTCTCCAGAATAAATTTGTCGAGCAGGTCTGGAATCGGGCTGGCACTATGGGTAATGATTATGTCGCGGCGCAAGGAATTCAGCTCCTGATCTCCTTTGCCCTCTACAAGACTAAGCAGTAATTCGTCTTTAAGAATATAACCGGTAACTTTATCTTTGCTATCCTGATAGATGGGAATTCGTGAGACAGGTAGTTCCGCGTTACGCTCATGAAATTCCTGAATGGTGGTAGTGCCATTCTCGGTAACAACTACGATACGCGGGGTCATCACATCTTTGACTAATATCCGGCTAAAGCGCAGCAGGTTCTTGATTACCTTCTGTTCGCTCTCCTTCAGGATACCAATTTCTTTGCCGAGTTCGGTCATTAGCAAGAAGTCACTCCTGCTCAGAACGGGCTTATCTTTGTCTTTCTTTAGATTCTTTGTAATGAGTTGGCTTAACCAGATCATTGGTGCAAGCACCAGCATAAGTAGATTAATAATCCTGACGGATAGGGGGGCTAATGCCTGCCAGTTGTTTGCGCCAAGGGTCTTCGGAATTACTTCTGAGAATATTAAAATTGCCAGAGTCATCGCTCCTGCGATAAAACCCTCCCAACTGATAATTGTTAATCCAAGAATTTCGATCTTGGTTGCACCGAAGATAATAGCCGCTTGAGCGCCCACGCCGATGGCCCCAGCTGTATGAGCGATAGTGTTCAGGGTGAGAATAGCGGCAAGTGGGCGGTCTATATCTTCTTTGAAACGGGAGAGTTTTTTGGATATGGCNGTGCCGTCTCTGTCCTGCGCTGCGACATAGGCAGGGGTGATGCTAAGCAATACTGCTTCTAAGATCGAACAGAGGAAAGAGAAGAAGATGCTGGCAGCGAAGAATGTGACTAAAAGCCCCATCAATGAACCGTTTCTGTTAAGAACAAGGCTGTATTCTCACACGAACTCAAATCGGCGTACAGTGAATTTGGCGGCCAAAACCCTAGACAGAATCGGCCGCTACGCAGAGGTGAGAACCCTGCTTAGTCTAGTGACTCAGGCTAGGCTCGGGCTTTCGTAGTCCTGGCAGTTTGCCCAATAATGACCGAAGACGGTCTGGTAGAGCGAGCATGGCCGGAGTTACCACCAGTGTCAGAATCGTGCCGAAAGACAGACCGAATACAATTGCCGACGCCAGACTTACCCACTGTGATGTTATCGGGCCACCAACTTCGATCTCGGCGCCGATTAAGTCAACTGACACATGCATGGCTAATGGGAGCAAGCCAAAACCCGTGGTAAAGGTTGTAAGGAAAACCGGACGTAGCCTTTGTACGCCGGTGTGAACGATAATATCGCTGAGCGACCAGTCCTTGTGTTGTTCCCTCAAGTGATTAAAGGTGTCGATCAGAACGATATTGTTGTTCACAATAATTCCGGCCAGGGCGACGATGCCAATGCCGGTCAAAATTATGCTGAATGTCTGACCTGTGATGAGTAGCCCCAGCAATACGCCTGCTGTAGATAGCAATACAGAGGACAGTATTAGTAGAGCCTGATAGTAACTATTGAACTGAGTAACCAGCAATATCGCCATCAATGCCAAAGCGAGGGAGAAGGCTGAAGACAGGAACGCAGCCGAGTCTTCCTGCTCTTCATTCGCGCCTCTAAACAGATAGGTTACCCCTGGAGCGGTTGGTGTCTCTTCCATGTACTGCTCTAATTCCTGCACCTTGTTGTCTGCAACCACGCCTGGCATCGGGTTCGCTCGAATATAGACAACCCTCTCTCCATCAACACGCTGAATCGAGCTCACTGCGGGCTTCGCGATTTTGGTGACGAAACTGCTTATCGGAACCAGATCACCACTCGCCGTGTTAATGCGAATTGTGTCCATCTGTTCTAGGCCACGATACTCTGCAGGGTAGCGCACTCGAATATCAACTTCTTCTTCACTGTCCGTTGGGCGGTAGTCACCCATGAACACGCCGTTGGTCATTAGCTGTATAGCGGTACCGATCTCTGTCATGTTGGCGCCGAACATCGCGGCTCTGGCGCGATCAACGACGATTTCCCATTCTATGCCAGGTACTGGCGCCGTATCGTCGACATCGATCAGCCCTGTCATCTCGTTTTCCATATGATTGCGAATGCGGGCAGCCTCAGCGAAGAGTACTTCTAGATCGTCGCCGGACAGTTCCAGCTGCACGGCTTTTCCAACTGGTGGGCCTTGTTCGATAGTAACTACTTCCGCCCTGGCACCAGGCAAATTGGCGATTGCATCTCGGTAGCGATTCTCCACCTCAAAGCCATCGATATCTCTATCGCGGCGATCCGTCATCTCGAGAAAGATTGTGCCTATAAGATCTGGAGCTGCCTGTTGACCGCCTCCTAGCTGCTGACCTGCACCGGACTGAGTGACAATACCCTTGAAATGACCGACTTCGCGGATGCGAGCCTCGGCATCTAGCATGACATCTCGCAGCTCGGCCGGTGAAGAGTTGCCTCTGGCGAAGACTTGGATCTGGGTCTGGCTTGGTTCAACGCCCGTGAAGAATTCAACGCCTTTACCGTACTGACCATAGGCCATGATAATAATGATTAGGCTAGCGATGCTGGTGAAGAATACAGTTAGCGGGGCGCGTACTGCAAAGCCTAAAATCTTGGCATAGACGGCCGTGATACCGCCAGTCTTAAGCGGGTCGCCACCTTCCAGATTTTGTAGATAGGTCTGATCGGCGGCGCTGGATTTGCCTATCAAGGCACCTATGGTTGGTGCGAACAATAGCGCATAGAACAACGAGCCGATTAGAACGGCAAATACCGTGATGGGCAGGTAGCTCATGAACTGCCCCGAAACTCCAGGCCAAAACATGATCGGCAGGAACGCGGCAAGAGTAGTTGCTGTCGATGCGAGGATAGGCCAGTACATGCGATCTACGGCGGCTCTATAGGCGTCGCGCGCATTGAGTCCCTCTGCCATTTTGCGATCGGCATATTCCACCATCACTATGGCGCCATCGATGAGCATGCCCAGGCCCAGTAGCAATCCGAACATCACCATAAAATTATAGGTGAATCCCAATAAGCGAATAACGATGAAGGCGAAGAAGAATGAGAAGGGAACGGCAAGAGTAACCAGCAACCCCGATCTAACACCCACTGAGGCTATTACCACAATTAGCACAAGCACCATGGCCGTAGCCATATTACCCTGCAGGCCCATGTTCTGCTCGATAACCATTGGCGCGGTGTTGTTGATATAGGAAAGGCTGACAGCTGGTGGCAGGCTAGGGCGTATCTGCTGGACCACGATATCAACCTGCTCCATAGCCTCAGTAACACTAGTGCCTTTACGCTTCATTACGTTCAATGAGATTGAGGCTGAACCATTCGCATAGGAGTAGCGCGTAGCGTCTTTGAAAGTACGTCTTACATCCGCAATATCTGATACGGTCAGAACGCCATCGGCATTCGATGCGAGTGGCAGATTGAACAGGTCGTCGGCATTTTCGATCAGCCCGGGAACCTTTATGGAGAAGCTACCCTGGCCGGTATCTACCTGGCCCGCGGGGATCAACCGGTTGTTGCTGGTTACGGTTTGTATGATCGAAGCATTGGATATTCCGTAGGTCTCAAGCTTGGCTGGGTCAATAACTGCCTCCAGCAGCTGCTCACGGTTACCCACCATCTCAGCCTCGAGGATAGTAGGTAGAATCTCGATCTCCCGTTGTAGCTCTTCTGCTACCTGCAATAACACTCTCTCGGGAACACCATTGCCGCCTACCGCGATCTGTACTACCGGTAACGTTGCCGCCGACACTTCCTGGATCAGAGGTTCCTCTGTGTCCGCAGGAAAACGCGCCTTAGCTCTGTTGATCGCTTCGCGCACTTCGCTAAGTGCAAATTGAGATTCAAAGTCGATGTCGAATTCGGTGATTATGGTGGCCGCATTCTCGCTAGAGAAGGAGCTGACAGATGTGATGCCATCTACTGTCTTTAGCTCTAGCTCGGAAGGTTTTGCCAGCAGACGTTCGGCATCCTCTGGAGAAATGCCTTGATGTATTATCGTGGTGATAACTATAGGCACTTCGACGTCCGGGTTTAGCTCTGCCGGAATCGCCAGATAACAAGCGAAACCAGTTATCATTATGGCCACGAACACACTTAAGGTAGTTCGTGCTCTTGAAACGGCGGCATCAATATAATTTTTCATGAAGGTGGCTCTCTTCAATACTGCGAATTAGGGGTAGGGCTAGCGGGACCAGTCGAAATTACTTTCTACTTGTTGCCCGGGAAAGACAACTTCCTGGCCCAGAGTTATAAGATTAACGTTGCCGCTCAGGCCGGTGACCCAAACGCCTGGATTGATTGCACTGGTGTTATCCCCAACGATTGTCACGTTGTGAAGTTCCACCATGTTATTTGCGCCGATAGTCTTAACACCGATCCTCCCGCTATCGTCTAAGGTCAGCGAAGACGAGGGAATTAGATGTGCCTGAATGTCGGCCGAATTTACTAGAATTTCTGCTGTAATGCCCTGGCGAATGTCTGTAAAAGCTGGGTCGACTTCTACCTCTATTCGATAACTTCTGGAGATATTGTCCGCTGCCCGCGCCAAATAACTCACTGAGCCGGTCACCTGCTGACCTGTGAGCAGCTCGGCATTAACTTTCGCGCCAACGCGCAAGCTGCCTATATCTTGCTCTGGGACGACGCCAACTAATAGCATAGGACTATCGTCGAGCACCGACGCGCACACCGCGCCGGCATTTAATAGATCGCCCAGCTCGACGCTGCGAGTTTCAGCGATACCATCGAAGGGGGCGACAATCTTGGTTCGCTGTAAGGCGAGTTCGGCTCGCGCAACGGCCGCCTTGGACGATTCAAGAGCGCTCTTAAGCTGAGCAACGATTACGTCGGACTGCAGGCCTCTGCTCTGTAGATCTCGCGAAGCTGCGTATTCAAATTCTGCTTGTTCTTGCCTGCTTACGGCTTCCTGCAAATTGGAATCACGATCATCGATAGCGATTTCACAGAGCAGGTCGCCCTTGCTCACTCGCGCGCCACGGGGGACAGGCTCACTTACGATGCGGCCTGCCTGTTCGGAGCGAACCTCGACATGGCGAAAAGCCTGCGTCCTGCCGCGCACACGTACCGTCTCGGCATAAGTCTGCTCGCTAATTCTGGCGGCGCGAACGATGAAGTTACCTGGGTTCTCGCCAAGCGATTCGCCTTCAGGTACAGCGACAACGGCGCTGGCAGTCGGCATATTGCTCTCATCAGGTTCTTCGGCACTCTGGGGGATAACCATCCAAAGTACTACTGCAATCAATATGCCTGCTGAAACGATGTGTTGATTCTTCACTGCAATCTCCGATGAGTTAATCTATAGACTCTGTGGTTTGGTATCGGGAATCGTGCCCCATCGCTTTGCCGTAGTGGCGCAGGTAGTCATTGCGCCTGAGAAAATGGCTGCTAAGTCGATATTTGGCTTGATCATCCTTGTTGTTAAAACGCTCAAATTAGCTGAATTTTGTGTGGTAGCTAATTGCCTGGCGGTCATGGCGAAAAGTGTTACGTATTGTAACTATTCAAAAGTCAAATGCAATGCATTTGTCCTTTAAATTCGTGCCTTTAGCGCATTTTCCCGGCTATAAGATTTGGCTGGAATCGCCGCGAAACTGTGCTAATTTCACCCTAGCTAAGGATTTTAATTTAACGAGGATCAATACCTGTGAAAGATTTGAAGAACTCAGTTGCGATTATCACCGGTTCAAGTAGTGGAGTCGGCGCCGCAACTGCAAAACTGCTAGCTGGCGAGGGCTGCCATGTGCTCATCAATTACAATTCTAATTCAGCCGGAGCCGAGGCTGTAGCAGAAGAGTGTCGGGCTATGGGGGTAGAGTGCCTGGTTTTTGGCGGCAGTGTTGCCGAGGACGCGAACTGTGTCGCGATGGCTACAGAGGCTATCGAGAAGTGGGGGCGAGTCGATATTCTCGTCAACAACGCAGGTACCACCAAATTTGTCGATCACTCCAACCTCGATGGACTGAGCAGCGATGATTTTCAGCGTATTTACGCGGTGAATGTCATAGGCAGCTACCAGATGATTCGTGCCGTAAGCGAGCAGATGAAGTCTCAAGAGGGTGGCGGTGCCGTGGTAAATGTCGCTTCCACGGCTGCAGTTACCGGGATCGGAAGCTCGGTGGCCTATGCCGCATCGAAGGGTGCCCTGGTGACTATGACTCTGTCTCTGGCGAGAGCGCTGGGGCCAAAATTAAGAATCAATGCGGTGTGTCCGGGTTTTATCGAGGGCGATTGGCTTCGCGAGGGACTTGGCGATGAGAAGTACGAGGAGCTGATGGACTTTCATCGTAGAAATTCTCCATTAGGTGTTACAGCAACACCGGATACCGTAGCGGATGCTATCTTGCATTTTATTAGTGGGCCACAGGTTGTGACCGGTGAAACGCTAATTGTAGATGGGGGGAGGCATCTGACTATGACTCCTCTAGGTCGTCGGTAACCAGTTAAGTGTCTCTCCCTGAAAACTGGCGCTATTTTGCAACGGGTCTTTTCTGCAACTTCCTCTGCAGAGTGCGGCGGTGCATTTTTAGTTGTCTCGCGGTTTCGGAAATATTGCCGTCATTCTCATTGAGAACTTTCTGTATATGTTCCCATTCTAGACGGCGAACAGACATGGGTTCGAGATGGGCGGCTTCAGAATCGACAGGGGTGCTTGATTGTTCGTTATTCAACAGCGCGCTTAGTATTTCATCTGCGTCCGCAGGTTTCGCTAGATAGTTGTCTGCGCCCAGTTTAATTGCCTCAACGGCAGTAGTGATACTTGCGTAACCGGTGAGTATAAGAATGCGACTATCTGGATTGCTTCGTTTTAGTGGAGCGATCAAGCCCAGCGAGGTGTGGCCGCCCAGGTTCAGATCCAGAATGGCATAGTTAACATGCGAACTCTCGATGAGCTGCGAGGCATCTTCTTCGTTGGCTGCGTGAGAGATTTCATAGCCGCGATGCAAAAGGGCCCGGCTCATTACTCGGGAAAAAACCTCGTCATCCTCTACCAGCAGTATGTGTTTCCTATCCATTGTTAATGCTCTTCATTGCTAGCGTCGTGGCTTTAATCTGCATCTATTGCGTGGTCTGGGGAAGGCGGATGATGCCGAGTGCTCCACCTTCCTTCATGTTTACCATTTCGATAGAGCCGTTCAGGCGTTCTATAGCCGCGTTCGCGAGAAATATTCCGAGGCCCATACTCTCCTTGCGGCTTGAAATGAACGGATCGCCTAGTTTTTCCATTACTTCGCTGGGAATTCCAGGTCCATCATCTTTGATGGAGATTTCGAAAAGTGCAGGAGTGTCAGTTGTAACATGAAAGCTGACATTCACATTGCTATGGGCTGCCTTGATGGCATTTTCGATGATGTTAATCACGGCATGCTTAACACTTAGGTTCGAAGTTACAACTTCGTCAGTGTTGCTATCGAAGTCGAAATCGATAGCGCTGGCAGGATGAATATTCACGATATAATCCTGAATGTCTTCAACGAAGGCCTTTAGAGGGATCTCTTCTACTTCCTCGGGATTGTCCTTGTTGTAATAACGAATAAGTTGAGTGAGTGAATTCTTACAGCGAGTCACTTGTTGTCTGAGTAGTGATATGTCGCTTTTGATATCGCTTGCTCTGAGTGATTCGGCATCCAGATTATCTAACTCGGTGAGTAATACAGCCATTGTGGAAAGTGGAGTACCCAGGGCATGTGCTGTGCCAGCGGCGAGTGTTCCGATGGCGACCAGTTGCTCATTACGCAGCTCATTCTCGCGCGCCTCGGCGAGATTTAGTTCGCGAACTTTGATCGCCTTTGCCATGCGCGTGATCAGTACAGAGATGAGAATTGCGCTCACTAGGAATATCACCCACATGCCCACGAGGTGAAGCTGGAATGTCATGACTTCATTCTCTGGAGACATCGCCATCTTGTTATCTGAGGATAGATCCAGAAGCAGAAACGAGGTGTAGATCAGAATGCCGCCTACCGAAAATACATTCACATAGGATTGCGGTAACAAGGTTGCTGTCAGTGCAAGTAAGACAAGCAAGTAGGAGATGAGGGGATTGCTTGCCCCGCCAGTGTTGAGTAACAGAGCAAGTAAGAAGAACACGTCAACTAGGATGTGGCAGAACAGTTCGAAGTTGCTAACAAATTTCGAGGTTGCGAGGCGCCAGTACCCAAACAGCACGGAAATTACGATTCCGCTAAGTAGATAGACAATGAATATAACCGGAATCTCTATCTCGGATAAAACATGGAGCGCTAGCACTGCAATCACGCTGGATGCAGTAACGAATGTGCGCAGCAACAAGAGTCGCTGTAAACCCTGCCGGCCCAGGCTCACTCCATCGGAGGAGATTAGGATGAAGTAGCTCAGGAACTCGGAAAATTTAGATTGTGCCATCATTTCGCTATTCTACCCCAATGGCAGGCTGAACCAAGCCAGCTAGAGTAATTGGGACAATATGCCGCAGGTATTCGGGTGCACAGAACTGGGCTATGCAATGGCGCATGGGCGGGTTATATTGCATCGCCAAGAGAAAATTATCCAGAAAAACCAGAAGACTCTATCCCGCGACTCCGTTATGACAGCTAGCTCCAAACTAACCACTCTGAATTTGCTAAGCAGGGTTCTTGAACTTGAGTTTGGTGAGCTTTACTTGCAGCACTTCGGCCTTTTCGCAGACTCAAAAGCTACGAACCTTGAGCCTTCTGCAGGGCTGCTCGATGCCCAGCATCGATTTGCAGCGAGGCTAGTCGAACTGCTGGGGATGACTGATTCCGGCGCCGACATCCTCGTCGTCGGTGATACTTTGCTTCCCCTGGCCAGAGAATTGGCCGAGGCAGGCCGTTCGATACTCTGGATCGGGTCTGCAAAACTGCTAGTTACGGGTGGCGATGTGCCAACAAGTTTTCGCCACGTGGGTGAGGATTTTGTAGCATACGCGCCTGCGGCATCGACTGATGTGCTGGTTCATGAGGGGTCAATTCGCTATCTGGATCAGATGGCGATCCTAAGTAAGAGCCGTGATGTGCTGGGAGAGTCCGGTCGTCTCATTCTATTCGGCGAATTTCTCCACGATGATTCGCAGATCGAATATTCAGTACTTCCAAATTTCACTTCCTTCGACCAACTTTCCAGGCGGTTGGGTTTTGTACCACTTGAGACTTTGGATCTTTCTTCAAGTGCGATGAAAACGCTTGAGCAAGTTCGGCCACTTATTGACAGCCATGGGCAGAAACTCGTGGAAGAAGGTGTCTGCGCTCAAGTCGATCTGGCTGACATGGAATTAGAATTTCGAAAGATGCAGGAAGAGCATGCGTCAGGCAGGCGAGGCTTTCGACTGCTTTCATTGCAGCGCGATTTGAGCAGTGCGAACGAATGGGCTAATGTGGAGTTCGGGGATATTCAATCGTTTGAGCCGCGAGAGGTTGCAGAGCTTTTCGAAGAAAGTTTTAAGGTCGGTTTCGATGAGGACCTCTGGAATTGGAAATATGGCCAGGGAGATGGAAAATGCGTTGTGGCGAGATTAGGTAAGCAGAGCCACATCGTTGCTCACTATGGCGGAGCACCCCGCAAGATCATTTACTTCGGTGAAGAATCTATGGCGATTCAGCCCTGCGATGTGATGGTGCATCCCAGTATTCGAAAACAATACGGCAAGGGCAGTCTTTTTTTTGAAGTAGCTGCTACTTTTCTGGAACGAGAAATTGGTAATACCGTGAGCCACCTATTGGGGTTTGGGTTTCCGAATCAGAAGACAATGAATATATCCAAGCGCCTCGGCCTATATGAAAAAACCGATGACTTCGTGGAGATTGTCTACGGCAAAGCAGATACATCTACAGAGCAGACACGCTATTGTCTGGTGGAATATAACCCACAGGACCTTGGCTCTCGAAGTGACCTGGACCAGCTCTGGGAATCGATGAAGGTTGACTACGAGAAAGGTATTGTCGGAGTTCGTGATGCCGACTACATCGCGCATCGTTATATTAGCCATCCCTTCTCGAAGGCGAATCAGTATCGCTGCGTATTTCTAAGAGAAAATGCCAGGGTTAAGCCAATCGCCTTCGCCGTCTTGAAGGACCACGCCGGCGGCAAGCTAATAATGGATCTAATCTGCCCTGTGGCGCTTATGAAAAATGCAATTACTATTTTAAATCAGCAGCTTAGCGAAGCTGGCGGCGGCAGTGAGTTACGCCTGTGGCTCACTAGCTCGGGTGTAGATAAGGCCTTAACTGGGGATGCGATTGTGAATGAATTGGGTATTGAGATACCCTGTAATAGCTGGAACCCTGGGCCTAGCGCCGAGCTGCTCGACGGCGCTTGGTGGTTGACGGCAGGGGATATGGATTTTATATAGGAAGTTGCTGTCTGTGGCGTTAGTCTAACGAGAGCGCCGCCCCTCGATTCGCTGTAAAAAAATAAGTCGATTGACTGAAAAAATAATAAACAAAACACTAAAATTGAATAGTAAAACAGGAATATCTGCGACCATGAATAGTAGAAATATTTATGAGATCGATCTCGATCAGAACCAAGCCAATTTCGCACATCTAACTCCGCTGAGTTTTATAGAGCGTTGTTCTAGTGTATATCCGAAGAAAGTTTCTCTCATTCATGGTGATAAAACCTATACCTGGGCTGAGACATACAAACGCTGTTGTCTTCTGGCTTCGGCTCTGTTGAAGATAGGTATAGGCAAGGGCGACACGGTCGCCTTCATGGGGGCAAATACCCCTGAGACATTTGAAGGGCACTTTGGCGTCCCCATGGCTGGCGCAGTGCTCAATGCATTGAATGTGCGTCTCGATGCTAAAGCAATAGCATTCATTTTGGAGCATGCCGAGGCGAGGGTATTGTTTACCGACAGGGAGTACAGCGAGACGATTAAGGCGGTCCTGGAGCTTTTACCAAACGATATATTGGTAATCGATATTGATGACCCCTCTTTCTCCGGAGGAGAGCTGTTGGGTTCGCAGAACTATGAAGACTTCATAGGCCAGGGTGATGATAGTTACAGCTGCTTTCAGATTGATGATGAGTGGCAGGCAATTTCCTTGAACTATACGTCGGGAACAACGGGCGACCCCAAGGGTGTTGTGTTTCACCATCGCGGGGCCTATCTAAACGCTATATCAAATAATATGTGTTGGGATATGACTGCCCATCCCGTGTATTTGTGGACTCTTCCGATGTTTCACTGCAACGGCTGGTGTTTCCCNTGGGGCTTGGCTGCGGCAGCGGGCACTAGCGTCTGTCTTCGTCATGTTCGCGACGCGGCGATCTTCGAATCTATGAAGGAGCATGCCGTTACCCACTTCTGCGGCGCTCCGGTTGTGTTGAATACGATCGTCAATGCCGATGAGAGTCTGAAAGTTGGTTTGGCAAAAGGAATTAAGGCGATGACTGCAGGAGCGGCCCCACCGGCTGCGGTTATAGCGAGCATGGAAAACATGGGCTTCGAAGTAACCCATGTCTATGGCCTAACCGAGACTTATGGCCCCTGTGTGGTCTGCGCACCCCAAGATGATTGGGCTGACTTGTCTATCGACGATAGGGCCGAGCTACTGGCCAGGCAGGGTGTCAGAGCGCCGCTGCAGGATGAATTGATGGTTGCAGATCCCCAGACGCTTGAGCCGGTTCCCAAGGACGGAAAGACCATGGGGGAAATCTTCATGCGCGGCAATCTGGTCATGAAGGGGTATCTGAAGAACCCGAAGACAACCCAGGCGTCATTCGAGGGCGGTTGGTTCCATTCCGGTGACCTGGCTGTATGGTACGAAGACGGCTACACGCAGATAAAGGATCGGTCTAAAGATATTATTATCTCAGGCGGCGAGAATATATCTTCGCTCGAGGTTGAGTCGGTGCTGTTTAAGCATCCGAAGATACTAGAGGCTGCCGTTGTGGCGAGTACTGATGAGAAGTGGGGGGAAGTGCCCTGCGCATTTGTCTCTCTCAAATCAGATCAGGAAATGGGGGTCGATGAGCTGATAGCCTATTGCCGGGAAGAGCTTGCGGGTTTTAAGATTCCAAAGAAGGTGGTATTCGGTCCTATCGAGAAGACATCGACAGGGAAGGTGCAGAAATATCTTTTGCGTGAGAAAGCTGAGCAGGTTGGCTATGCAGTTAAGAAGTAGCCCAAGTAATACCGGAATTAAAAAACGGGTCATTTGACCCGTTTTTTTTGGACAATAAGAAGATCGGCGGATCAGAAATGTTCGATCACGTCTCCGACTTCGGCTCCATCGGCTATGTCGAGGTCGACTTCGCGATACAGGTGAATATCACCCCTTACGGCAGAGTTGGAATCGATAATGATTCTGGAGTTTCTGCCTTCGAAGCCAAAGATTCGATTGAGCCAGGATCGCCGGCCCTTCACGACAATGTCGCCCTCGATGATGCTGCCATCGGTTAGGAAAATATCACCATTGCTGGTTTGGACGTCCTCTCCGACACGCGTATCTCTTAGTCTGATTTTTCCATTCACGGTGCTGACTCGTCTCTCAATTTCAGTGCCGGGGTTAGTCTGAATACCGCCATTCACTGTCGTCAGCGACCCGTGTAAGGTTACATCTGAGCTAACTCGAATGCCGCCATTGACAGTTTCCGCTCCTGTGATTTCGACGCGCTCATCAAGCTCAATGGCACCGTTAACCGTACCAAGTAGATCCGCACTGGCGCCACTGCCTAGATCGATGCCGCCATTGATTGAAGAAATATCTCCCACCTGCTCTTCGGCAGACACTCGAATGCCGCCGTTTACCTTCGAGATATCTCGTAGTTCGGCCGCATCGACGGACGAGGAATAGAGGTAGCTTCCAAGCAGCATGGCCAGCATAGTCGCCGCGCTTAATTTCATTGTATGGCTCACTTCTTTCATGTTTCGTCTCCTTTCGTTCTTATTGCTCATTCTGAGTGGCTATTGCGCCATGCTGTATAAGTCAGCAAAATGCGCGCCAATATTAATTAGTCAATAAAAACAACAAGTTATGTTGATTCCCGGTCTCTGCCCGCTTTGGCTATTGGTCGTTTTCACCACTGTAAGTGGTGCGTCTCGCCGCAATCCTCGATTCTTTACAGGGTTATGGCTATGCGCTAATGTGCAGAAGTTTTCGCCAACACTCTCACATTATGGCCTTAGACGAGGCCAGCTATGATTAGGTTACGAACTGTTTCAGTTTTTTTTCGGCAGGGTTTGAGGCAGTTGAGAATGTTATGGAGTAGTTGCCAAGCTTTTTGGCGGCGGCGATATAGAGACTTCGAACACGATTAAAACAGTCCTATGAAGGAATTCAGTATGAACTTTAGAAAAATCTTAACGGCCTTTTTAATTCTTCTGCTAATGCCAACCCTGCTTTCAGCGCAGGGGAGAGTGGTCGAGTCAGACAGTCATCGTTTCGAAGAAGTCGCAGATGGCGTCTGGCTGGTTACAGGCACGGGCTCGGTCTATACCATGAGTAATGCCATGGTACTGGTTGGTGCATTCGATACCCTAGTTGTCGATTCCCATGTGACTCCTGCGGCCTCTCGCGCTCTGCTCGACTCGATCCCTGTTATTACTGACAAGCCTATTCGCTATCTAGTAAATAGTCATTATCACTTCGATCATGCCCACGGTAACCAGTCTTTTCCTGAGGGAATAGAAATAATTGGGCACGAATTTACGCGCAAGAAATTGAACGGTGAGCTGGGAAATGTATTGGAGGAATCTACCTTTAAGAGTTTCTCCGACCCGGTACCTGCAACTGTCGCGAATCTTCAGCGGCAGGCGGCTGCCGAAACAGATCCGGCACGTAAGGCGCAGTTACAAGAGCGGCATCGGGTGC
>JGI20151J14362_10000325_pt1 | contig 35654 bp, 32 predicted proteins | sample COG_01_FD_14362 | JGI IMG/M metagenome (IMG submission 14362)
TGTGCGCGTCGCGCTCGTGCGGATTCTGCTTCGCGAGCATATCCACCGCCATTATTTACAACATATTTAATACGTTTTAAATAATCATTTTTATTTGTGGGGGTGTGAGTTGTTAATGTGTGGGCGGCTTGTCGAACTTATTGATTAGCTTGATTAGCTTGGTCTTCATCGGGTTGTATAATGGGTGGATTTAATTCTCTATTTATTTTCAATTAAATAGTTGTGCGGTTATACAGGAAGTTCCCCGCTCGTAAGGTCTTGCCCCTGTCCCACTTACAGTTCTATTTAAATAAAAATCGTGATTTGTTGTATGTGTTGAACTATTTACTAATACTATCGTATATGAATATAAGTTATCATTTTCAATAGTTAAATCAATATATTTTCCATTACAACTTTCCATCGTTGAATTGGCGTTTAAATGATAAGAAATGTTAAAATTTTGAATATATCTGGCACTTGACGAATTTGCTGGTGCTCGTAGTATTGTATCATAAGCATAATTTCCATTCACATATTTCGCTCTTGCTATTGCTACTCCTTTGTCGTATTCAAAATTATTCCACTCCCCTACAACGCTAAAATCTAATGAAACTCCTTCATAATCCCCATCATAAGTATTTACATAACAAGTTAAAAAACTATGTATCAAACCGCCGTGACTATTTGGGTTTGTATCCTGTGGATTGCCTCTAACTACATTTTTAATCTGGTCGTCGTTTGTGTGTTGTTTTTGTGAAAATCCGTGTATGGTGTTTTTAGGGGCATAAGCACTATCTCCGTCGCCTTTTGTTATTAACTCTTGTGATGTTGCGGTGGTGGTGGTGGCGGAGGATAATGCTTTGGGACGCTGATTGCTAAATTGTTTTAACCCTGATATGACTTGTGTTGTGTCCGTAGTCATCATATTTGTCGTACTGGCAGCAGTCGTCTGCGACGTGCCGTCAGGGAAGGTGACCTTGGAGACGGCAGCTTCATCCACCACCAAATCCCCGCTAATGTCCACGTTCCCGCTAATGTCCACGTTGCCGCTAATGTCCAGCACTCTGTCTGCGGGAATATCATAACCTTCGGGGTAACCCATCGTTATGTTCTTAAATCTACCTGGTCCGTGGGACATATAATAGTTAATCATTTTTAATTTGTATTTAAATACGTTGTCAATCAAAAAATTAAACGAAACATCCCTATAATTCAATTTCAAACCGATTATGTTTTGAGCAGTTATGCTAACATCGTAATCGCCCCCTGGAAAAACAGAAACTTCTAAAGAATTAATAGAAAAGTCAAGATTATTTTCATCCTCGGTAATATTGAACGACGGCTCTATTGTCATATGATGCGCCCCATGATATGTGTATTGATAGCTGTTGTCGTTTTCATCATAGTTTAATTCCGTTTTGCCATCAGCATCACCATAAGGAGCATCATCAATTATGAACTTTGTTAATACTTCGGAGGATATATGTTTGAAATTCAAGGTTCTTTTCTTATAATTTTTTCTGGTCGTATAATCATCCATACTTATAAGTTGAAAGGACGAGTCGGTCCCGGTTAAAACAAGGTCCGAAATGTCTATTACGATTCTTGAATTGTCGGTAAAACTAAAGGACAGGTCGCCCTTGACATTCGACACATCGTAGGAGACGTCATATCCCTCTTCGTCCGTCGCCGATAAATCCAAATAGTAGCTCGACAAGTCGCGTTGCGTCCCATCGGTATAAACATAATCGCTGTTCGGTTCGAAATATAAGTAAAATTGGTCGCTCAAATCGAGGTGTTCTCCTATGTTATGAGATTGTTGATTCCACGATTGGTCGACAGATATATCGTCGTTAGAAATGCTCATTTTGATATACTTCCACACAGGTTGTCTGTTATATCGAAAAACAATATCTTGAGTTTTGGCGGCATCGGGCTCGGAACCCTCTACTCTATTCGCCACCGTAACTTTAAACGAAATATCATAGGCCTCGTCTACGATTGGTGTACTAAATACAAATGAATTATCGTTTACACCTAATACGTATTCGCCGTCCGAAATTTTTTCATCTATAATCATAGAAACGTCTTGCGAGGTCGCTACTATTATTCTTTTGCTTACGTCGAACGTTTCGTCCACCGTTTCTTCAACTAACGACGATATGTCAATTCGGTAGTTGGTGCTGACGTCATGTCTAATATTTATACTTTCAAACTCAATCGGTTCAGCATTATCCTCCATCGTCGCAAAACTAGATTCTAACCTAGAGTATTTAGCTTCGTGATTTAGCTTGTAGTCCCTGAGATAGTACTCTATCTGATTGTAACTATTCTCATATAGGGTGATGTGAGATATATCTATGTTTATTTTTTTTTGGTTAATTTCTAGAACTGAATAATTTTTTCTATAATTTTTAAATAATATATTTTCGAACACCACCCCGTTGTTTAAATATAAAATGGTCCCTGGACGCGCATCTTTCTTAGGTGGAACACCCTCACCCACCTCAGTATTATACACCGTCATAAAATTAACGTCATTCACGTCTATTTCGCCTTTGAATACCTCGGAATTATTAATAGATATATCACTGTCTATTATAATTGTGTTGTTGGCCGCGTTTTTTAGACCGAACCTGTTAACGGAGACATCATTCGCGGTTACGCCGATAAATGATACGTCGTTAACAAATCTACCCGACATTTCCAACGTGTTAATGGATATATCGCCACCCACCATTACGTTTTTTAACGCGTTAACATTTGAGGTAAACGTTATGCCGCCCTCCATAGTGTTAACACTTAAATCGCGGATACTTCCGCTACCATCAATTATGGTATCGTTCAAAAAATTTATATTTCCACCATATAAATTATCTATTACGTCCAGAACTAATGTTGACGCGTCCAAGACGTTATTTACACTGAGGTCNNTNTTAATATATATCTTATTAGCACTAATATCATCTTTTATTTCAATAATTCCGCCACTATTAATATGTGATAATCTTTCTAGCGAGATAGTGTGAACGCTTATTGTTGCATTAGACGATACGTCGCTGTGGACACGCAACTCCGTATCAGAATATATATCACTAAATAATGATGTGTTCGCAGAGACAGCTGCGTTGAAAGAAACGTCCGAGTTAACTACGACAGCATCGTTGTTAATATTGGAAATTCTGTTTAACGAAACATCGTTGACCTTTAGTGTTGTAAATGAGGTATCGTTTGCGCGAATCTTATCTATCAACCCAAATGGTGCTGAAAAGGGAGATACAAACGCTATATAGCTATTATCGTTTGTATGATACTTTCCAATATTATTAACCGAGACATCTGGAACATTAATATTCTCGGAAATAGATATATTCGAGACATCAAAAGTATTCGTTGTTACCTCTTTATTAATGGTTACGTTTCGCAGTGTAGCGTTGTTTGCGACTAGGTCATCCACAAATAGTTCATCACAGTGTATTATGTCTGTATTATTAGTATTGCTCCTTGAATTTGTAAGTTTCCAAGGCCTTGACGACATATATAATATAATTATACTTAATTAGTTATATTATACTTAATTAGTTATTATAAGGATTGATTATAAGGATTGATTATAAGGATTGATTATAAGGATTGATTATAAGGATTGAATTTTATTTTAATGTAACCGTTGCGGTTATTGTGGTCATTATCGTTCTGTTTGGTTATAGATTGGAAATTCGCATTTTTAACAATAATCTCCTTGTTTACAATTGACCCTCCGCCGCCAGCAATCGTATTGTTTTTTGGCAAAATAGCGGCCTCCGTGATATTATCCGAACCGCCTCCTGCATATCCTCCTCCTCCGCCTGACCCCCCCTCGGCTCCCGCACCGCCGCCACCGAATCCTCCCTCGCTCGCACTACCCAAGCCCGCTCGATTAATAACACCATTAACGTAGACATGTGGATTTAGTCCACCCTTACCACCTTTTATAAACGATTGTGCGCCTAACGCTACTGTTTCAATCGAAACACCATTAAATGTGCTGTGCTGAGTATTATAACCCGCCAGACCACCGTCCACTCCATAGCCGCCTCCGCCTCCGCCTCCACTAGCAGCCTCGTTTTCGCCGGCAATAACTCCTCCACGAGCCTCCTTCTTTAGCTCTCCTCCTGTTGATATCAAATCCCCATCGTTGGCTGTACCGCTACCGTCCAACCCAACAAACTCGCTATTATAACTACCATCCGCAACTGTTTTAAACGGTGTATAATCATCACCCGCATATGTTGGTCCGCCACTGCCACCACCCGCAATAGCAATAATGTTTGCGGAATTGTCAATTATAGCCTCCTCAGCGTTTGTATCACCGGGAATAGGAATACGATAATATTTAACGAAAAAAGTCCCGCCGCCTCCCGACGAAGCATACGGTCGTTGTGACGAGGTTGATTGTTCGCTGGGATAACCGTCCAATGGGTTCGGGATATAAGCGTTGCCTATTTTGCCTTTTTGTCCAATTAATAACATATAGCTATCGCCCTTTACAAAGTTATAACTAAAATCCATTACCAATCCGCTCCCTACGCTTTCATTGCCACCACTACGTCCACCGCCCGCGCCGGCGACAGTAACATCATATAATCCAGTGGCGGGAACCGTCCATAATTGTATACCAGGCGTGTCCATATCAAAAAATCGGTCATTTTCCCACCATTTAGTTAGCGAATATTCATCTTTGTGCGCGTTATAATCATCTTTAGTTGCTAAGCTATTTTCATACCGGTTATTATACCACTCTCTACACCTGTCAATCGACGGCCCTTCGCGGCCCGAAGCGTCACAATTTGTAAACGTAAATTCGGTGAATTTATATAAAAATGGATGAAATATCAAATTTTTAGATATGTCCGAATAGCTGCCGTCCGACAACGTCCCTCCATCTTGCGGCCATATTACCAGCGACAAATCATTCGTTGACGGGTCTTGTTTTCCGGGCGTAGTTATAAATAACTGATTCGTACCCATACTTACATCGTAGCTACCGTCTACTATTGGTATATAGCTAAAATCGACGGTAAATCCTTCAGGATCCAACGCTGACAAGTCTATTTTATATTGTAAAGAAGCAATATCCGAGGCGAGCGACGTAGAAGTATCCCATATATAATAAATGAATGATTTTGAGATGTCGGGGTTAGCCAACATGGTTGCGCGCGATGCCGATATATCATCGAAATCGTAATTAAAACTATAATCGCTATAAAAACTGGCATCCCACTGTGTCAATCCTTCGTATGATATGCTTATATTTTGAATTCTTCTCCACTCGGGCGGTTTATTTTGAATAACGTCTACAACACGCAACAGTATATTTCGCGAAGCGTCCTTTGAATAGCTAACATCATAGTCACTCGGTATAGTCGCCTCCCCATAGCCGTCCTGTTTGGCCGCGCTAAAATCAAAGCTGGCATCGCCATTAGCCTTGTATTGATAATAATTATGAGCGACTATATTCACCGATATGTCATTAAAATTCGCGTGAGTTATACTCCTTCGGGTAAGGTAATCAGTTTTTTCGGCATCTCCAATATTACTAATATCCTCAATATTGCTAGTTAATACTATACGATTTCCTGATAATTCAATTGTTTTAATATTATACTTGTCCCCATCTTCGCTAACCGCGTTAAATTCGATATTATACGATAAATCTAAATCTGTTTCTGGGAATACGGCCGACAAATCGAACTCGTAGTTCAATGTCTGTTTGTTGATTCCGAAAAAGGCATTCAAACTAATATCGAATGGATACGTAGATACGTCCCTCGTATCTGCGGTGCTTATTCGATTGTTTAAAGACGAATCGTTCCAGGACTGGTCTATATAATGTCGCGCGTGGCTATTTATGCATATGTCATAGGTTTCTACCCGTATTTCATTCCACGAAGGCTCGCGCGGTCTAACGTTTCCGTCTACATTTAGATATATCGTTTTAATAAGATAATTGACGTTGTCGTGTGCCGCCACGTTAAAAGACAAATCTTCCGTGGTAGCGGCGGTAAAATTATGGTAGGGCGTCATAATTTTCACGCGCGACCTAGAGACATCGTCGCCCACCCCAATCCGCGAATATTTTTCAATGACAACCTCGCCCGAAAAATCTATTGTGCCTATCTCCTCATTGTCGTGGATTGACGCGACTATGTATGATACGTCGAACACTTCTGGGTCGTTGGCGGATAAATCGAAATAATATATGCGATTAAAACTATCATCATTTCTAACTCCATTCTTGATTCCCGTTATACTGCTCGCGCTAATATCGAAGGTGTACGAGAGGTCGCCAATATCGTCCCCGCCAACATCACTCCATATTTCGTTGCTAATATCTTCGTACAAACCATAACAAATATCGTTGCCGCTGTATGTAATCTTATTTCTCATAGTAACCGAATTCCACGAGACATCTCTATTTAATGTCGTTATTTTGACAACATTTCTCGCCGATTTCTTTACGTATAATGTTATGGGGGGGTTATCTGGTCTCACCGAGGAGGAGTCGAAGCGGACATCGAACTCTTCCAAACTAAGACCCGTATATGTTGTTTTTTTAGGAATTAATATAAATAATGCACCGACCGCCGCATTGGGGTGATCCATAATCTCAGTAAATTTGCCGACCTCTTTGGCACCATACAAATAGGGCATTTTTCCATATATCCCTCCGTTTATCGATACGTCGCCGTCGAATATGATAGCAGATGAGTCTTGATTTTTGCTATGTAAACTTATTCTATTAGTTTCTATTTGACTAATATCCAATTTATTATCAAATGTCACCTTTCCTTTGAGCGTGATTTCGTCGCCCAACGATCGGAATATTCCTTCCATTGAAAGAGTTTCGCCTATAATTAGGTTGCTGTTAATGCTTACATCGCCAGTAAGAGTGATTTTGTCAGTGTCTAACGAATATATTTTATCCAAATCCAAATCGGTAATTGATAAATTCGCGTTAAAGGATAGGTCGGAGTTTATTGTTATTTTATTAGAGGCTACATTAGAGGTCGATATATCTCCTACTGTAAGCGTGTGCGCTCTACCGCTACCGCTCGCCGAAACATCACTCGCACGTATAATTTTGTTTACACATATATCATTCTCAATCGTTAATTCCTGATCACCCGGTTTACTAATAATTTCCGTCATTATGGTGTTTGCTCTTAATTTTTTATTTAAGGATACATCCGCGTGGATGTTAGCAACATTATTGCTAGAAATAAAACTGGAATCGATATTGTCAGTGTATGCATACTTCGTAAATGAAACGTCGGTCTCGAAAATTATTTTACTGCCAATCGAACGAATAACGTCGAGAGACATATCCGTGGTTTCTAGTTTTTTACATGATATATCAACCCCATCTAATTCATATATACCGGCAGATTTCCTTGTAACAATTTTATTCGCTATAATTATATAGCTATTGTCGTATTCCGAAACAGCCATATCTATCGTATTACATTTAAGGTCTTTGGTCTTAATTGTCTCTGTTGTCTTTAGACATTTGACATTGTTTACCACCGTACCCTCTACTAAAACTAAAGAAATATCGTTAGCACTGCCATCTAGCAATTCATTTATAAAAACCCCTTTATTTGATACTAATTTATTGGTAAATATTGTAGTCGCATTTATTATTGGTTTATTGGTGTGCCCCCTTTTCCACGTTTCAGACATATATATATAAATAATATACAAAAGTAGTTTATAAAACTAATAAGTTACATACTACATATGTAGTATTTAATTTATAATATACAATATATTGGTTTTCATACACGTAGCATATATTTTTAACACTAGACAACACTAAATTCTCTGTAATCTTGGTAGGCTAATTGGGTAAATCCGTCTTGCTCGACTGCGAGGTCTTGGACATTAAATCGCGAATAGTTTCGGGCATCTGTTCCGACATTCGGTCAAGCGGTATGGTTTTGCTGGTCTCTGTTGGCGATTCCGCGACAACGCTCTCCGAAGATGGATACGGCGTGTATCTCATGGTTTTGGTGGGTTTTTTTCTGGATGTTTTCCGTCTCGTATTCCGCCGGCGCGTCTTGCGGACGCCGCGCGTTTTGGATTTTTTCCTCGGGTTCTCCCGCTTACGCTTAGTGTGTTTGCTTGTTCTTGCGGGTATCGACGATATCATTTCGGCAAGTTTTAGCGACTCCCGTAGTTTTTTATTGTATCCACGGTGTTGGCGTAGCGTGGGTCTTCTAAAATTATACCTACACTTGTAATCGGATTTGAGGCGGTCCTCTAACGAGCTCGAACTAGCAGGGCGGGCTATCATATCCCTAATATCGCTGGCGGTTAACTGTGTGATATATATTTTTTTATTCTCTCCATCATCGTTCATAGCCATTATGTCTAATTTATCCCCATCATACTCGGCAACTACGCTGTTCGATTTGGATTCGCTGAATAAAGTCATAATATAAATATTATATATTTTTATTTATAATGTTGGATAAAAAGAATATCCCGGTCTATGAATATTCAAAAGATTATATTAAGAAAACCACGCCAACCCGCAAGTATATGGACGATTATTACGGCAAAACTGTGAAGAAAACAGACAAATCATTTTTACATATTTATTTTGGTAATGTATATGAAGGCGACAAAACGAAATAAATATGGGAAATCAGAAAATAATAAAAGGGTCAAAGACGGCGATTGTATATTCCCATTCAAATACAAGTGGACGAATCACGACGCGTGTTACGAAACAGAGCGCGGGGAAATATGCGCCACTTCTATCAATCCCAAAACCAGGACGATGGTTACCTATGGTTATTGCGATAATAGTTATACTAAACCACACCATAGAACAATGAAGCGCAAAAGAAAATTGAAAAGAAAACTAAAATTAGATGATGATATAAAGATTACATCGCCATCTAAAAGAATGAAACGATACAACGAGGAGTTCATCGACGCTCTTAATGAGCTGGAGGATATTATGTTAAAAAAAGGCGAGCCGTTCAGAGCCAAGGCATATCGCAGCGCGAGCGAGTCGATTATAAACTATGAGAAAGATATACATAGCGCTGGTGATTTGTCGGATACGCCCAAAATAGGACCCACTATTATTAGCAAGCTGAACGAGTATGTCGAAACCGGCAAGATAAAGCTCTTGGAGGACGAGCGCAACAACCCCGCAAATCAGCTCGCAAAGGTATACGGGATTGGTCCAAAGAAGGCTCGCGAGTTCGTCGAGAAAGGCGTCACCACGGTCGAGGGGCTGCGCTCGCGCGACGACCTGACGGCGGCGATGAAGATTGGGCTGCGGTATTTTGATGATATCGAAAAACGAATTCCACGTTCCGAAATTGACGCGTATAAGACGGAGATGGATAAGATATTCGCAGAGGTTTCGCCGCCCGAGTCCTCCTTTAGCATTGTGGGGTCCTACCGAAGGCAGGCGAAAACGTCTGGCGATATCGACATTATCGTATCCAATGCGGCAAACGACCGCGCGGCATTTGAGGCCTTTATCGATGGGCTCATTGCGCAGAAAATAATCATCGAGGTGCTCAGTCGCGGAAAAACCAAGAGTCTCACCGTTACGAAGCTGCCCAACAAACCGGCGCGACGCGTGGACTTTCTCTACGCGCCTCCGGACGAATACCCGTTCGCCATACTATACTTCACGGGGAGCAAGAACTTCAATACGGCGCAACGCCACCGCGCGCTTACGTTGGGCTACAGCTTGAACGAGCACGGATTGTATCACATGGCGAGCGGCAAAAAAACTACGAAAGTGGACCACACGTTTCAGAGCGAGGACGATATCTTCAAATATATGGGGATGGAATATGTAGAGCCCGACAAGCGGATTGATAGCCGTTCCATTACGATGCGGAAGCCTACGACAAATGTGGTGCTACCCAAAAAGAAACTAAAAATGGCTAATAAAACCATAAAAAAGAAACCGGTCAACCATATAGAGATATTCAGAACCGAGGGAATCGGCGCACTGAAAGTCCTCTCCGAGGAGGAGCTCAGTAATATGATACGCAAGGCAAACGACGCGTATTATTGCGACACAAAACCTATAATGAGCGATAATGAATATGATATTCTACGCGAGACGACCCTTTCCCTCTTTCCGAACAACGAAGCTGCCCTAGAGGGGCACACCAAATGCGCGATCGATAAGCTGAAGGTAACGCTTCCGTATGAGATGTGGTCTATGGACAAAATCAAGCCGGATACGAACGCGCTGGAGACTTGGAAACAAAAATATGACGGCCCATACGTGCTATCGTGTAAATTGGACGGAGTGAGCGGCCTCTATTCCACCGAGGGTGCGACGCCGAAGCTTTACACGCGCGGAAATGGTAAAATAGGGCAGGACGTCTCCCACCTGATTCCGTATATGAAACTCCCCGAGGAAAAGGGGCTCGTGGTTCGCGGCGAATTCATCATTGACAAATCGGTATTCGCAGAGAAATACAAGGCGAACTTTGCGAACCCTCGCAACTTTGTCGCCGGAGCGGTAAATCAGAAGAAAATAGACGGTGAAAAATTCGCCGACATCGATTTCGTGGTCTACGAGGTGATTAAGCCGATGATGAGCCCGTCTAAGCAAATGGCGCATCTCGGCGACAGCGTAATAATGGTGGAAAACGAAGCACGCGACGACGTCACGAACGTGGCGCTCTCTGAACTCCTGGTCAAGTGGCGCAAAGAGCACCGCTATGAGATTGACGGCGTCATCTGTATCGACGATAAGGTCTATGACCGTGAGTCTGGCAACCCCGACCACGCGTTCGCGTTCAAGATGGTCCTCTCCGACCAGAAGGCCGAGGCCAAGGTTCTGGATGTGCTGTGGACTCCGAGCAAAGATGGCTACTTGAAACCGCGCGTCCAGATTGACCCGATTGTGCTCGGCGGCGTCACTATCTCATACGCCACCGGTTTCAACGGAAAATTCATAAAAGACAACAGCATAGGTGTTGGAGCGTTGATTACTTTGATTCGGTCTGGCGATGTCATACCTCATATTACGGATGTGATACAACCGGCTGCGGCGCCGAAAATGCCTACACAGCCCTATGTGTGGAACGAAACCAACGTGGATATAATGTTGGAAAACAAGGATGACGACGACGTCGTAAGAACCAAAACAATGACCGGATTCTTCCGCGTTCTCGGCGTAGAGGGGTTGAGTGGTGGAAACGCGAAGCGCATCATAGATGCGGGATTTGATACCATTCCGAAAATCATCAAAATGACCCAAGAAGACTTCCTCTCCATAGACGGGTTCAAAGACAAACTCTCCGCCAAAATCAAAGGCGGAATCGAGACGGGGCTCAAACGAGCAACGTTGGCCGAATTGATGCAGGCGACCAATATATTCGGTCGCGGGTTCGCAGTCAAAAGATTTCAGCTTATATTGGACGAGGAGCCAACAATATTAACGGGGAAATTATCCGACGAGGATAAAATAGACCGCATAAAGCTGATTAGCGGAATGGCCGATAAATCATCCAAGAAATTTGTTCAGTTCCTTCCCGCGTTCCAAGAATGGTTGCGCGAGGCCGACATGGAATATAAAGTGGGGGAGATGAGCGTCGCGGTGAAGGACGCGTCGCACCCACTCTACGGTAAAAAATATGTAATAACCGGATTCAGAGACTCGGTCTTGTCCGATAAATTAAAAAAATACGGGGCGAAGGAGTCTTCGGTCGTTACTAAGAAAACCGATTATGTAATCGTAAAGGAGAAGGGTTTTGTCAATACGAAGGTGGAGAAGGCGGCCGAATTGGGCGTCACCATCGTGACACCGCTAGAGTTGTTATCTGTGACTAATTAATAAAATACATATAAATATAAATATATAAGAATATATATAAGAATATATATAGCAAATGATGAGTCCTATTAATAAAATAATATATATATTTTTATCGCTTACCGCGTGTAGCGCCTGGAATCCGCGCCGTTATGCGTACGATCCGCGCATCCACAACTTTGGCAACCATGGCGCGCTGGGTTCGGTACACTCGCTTATTGCGCCCCTCTTCACGCTATATACGGACACTACCATTTATGGACGAAACCTCCGAAAAGAAATTGTGGACAACGAGGGTGCCGACAAGACCATTCTGGACGTTGGTTGTGGGACCGGCTTCTCGACGTCCGGCGTGGCGGGAAGCAAGGGGCTCGACGTGAGCAAAGAGATGCTCGCTACCGCGAGGACGATTTTTCCCGACAAGGACTTTGAGCGGGGCCACATCGAGGAGTGGATTCCGGACAAGCAATACGATATTGTCACGATGATGTTTTTGTTTCACGAGGTGCCGCAAGAATCGCGATTGAACATCATTGAGATACTGAAGAACATTGCGCTAGAAAAAATCCTGATAGTGGACATTTCGCCCGAGTATAGTCCGAGCAATCTCATGTTAACGGGCGAACCGTATATAATGGATTATTTAAAAAATATTCAGAAAGATTTGCGGCATTTTGACGAGGAGATAATCATAGATAAGCACGTTCACGCGTGGTCGATTAACATTCGCGATTAGACAAACTCGCACTCAACCACGTTTTGAATTTCTACTTTTATCTTTTCATATATCCCTTTGCGAATCGCGGCGGAAATTCTTTCTTTTTTGAAATTTCCACCGTTTAATTTTTTTATGTATATCGGCATATTAGTGGCGAAATCGTCACCCCTATTACAGTTTTCGTTATTCCACCCCAACCCGCGGGTCATTATTTTCTTCGACATCTTTCCTAGGAATCCATTGAAATCGTGGGACGAGGCGATGGTCCACTTATCGGTGTAAATATATAGTTGGTTCGTCTTTCTGTCGAACGATTTAACGGGGATATTATCCTCCGAGAGATGCGGTTCTAGAATGAGCAGCAGACCCTCAATATAGTCGTTGTCAAATATTAATCGGAGCGCGCTCTCGTCTATTTCAATCATATTTAGCCATTGGTCAAAAGTAACTTCGGGCGTGGTCTCGTTCTCGTTGAGCCAAGCGAGGATGTTTATTTTCTTTCTCTCCGCAACGCTTATTTGCTTGAGACGTGTCTCCGCGGCATTAACTCTCTTGTATAGCTCTAGTATCAGCTTTGACGTCTGTTCGGGCGTGAATATATCGGCACTTTCCTGACACTTTATTTCGAGGTCTCCGGTTGACATTGAGATAACGCGACAAGCGAGGACATGGCGGTCGAAATGGTATTTGCGTTTATATTTTTTATTGCAATAATCGCAAGAGTAATTCATTTAATAAATGCTATCTAATTATAATAATATAATCAATTTTATATAGAATGACTACTTATGTTAATTACAGCTGTGATTGCTCTGGAGTTGAATATATAGTAAGCAGACCGGGACCGATTTCCAAATCGATGAAGGAACCCGAAGACGTGAAACAGAAGCGTATGTGGAATCAGGTGAGAGCGCCCGCGTCGAGCTATGCCATGAACCTTTCATCGCTGGTAGTCGCGGGGACGACGGACGCGGCAGGAACGGTGGCGGTTAAACACAACTCGTATGACAGATATTTAGCAAGAAAAAAAGGGGGCAACCTTCTAACCCAGACCACGGTTACGACTCCGACCTACGGAAACAAAACGAGAACGTATGGAATGATTGCGAACGCGACGTCGGATTGTAACGCAATATGCCCCGTTTAAATGTGCTATTATATTAGATGAGCGGTAAAATGGGGATGATAATGACGTCGGGGTATCAGCAAGGACCGGCAAAGAGCGGGGGCGGGAGCGGCGTTACGGTCCGGTCGGGGCTTATGGTCTCCTCTAACTTTCGCAAGGCGGCGCTAGTTATGGACTTGTATGAGCTGGCTAAGTCGGAATCCTGCGGAAGCTGTAAGTAACCGCCAATATTTCGCTAATAAAATTGATATAAACAATAAAATTTATATCAATGTAAATGGCAGACCGAGTTAACCAACTAGACCGTGTACAAAGTGAGGCGCGAGCGCTGTTCGTGAATAAAAATAAGGATTATGGAGACGCATTCGCGACATATGGTCCGGTGGGGGTGTTGGTTAGAATCGGCGATAAAATTCAGCGCCTCCAGTCAATCGACAAGACGGGAATTGCGCTGGTTGCCGACGAGAAATTAAGAGACACGCTCGTTGACCTCCACAATTACGCGGCAATGGCGGTAATGTTAATGGATGAACCAGATAAAAAGGATTAAAAGGATTTGTAAAAACACATATATATAGTAAATGGGCGATTATTATAATGGAGACTTGAATGAAAATACTTATATTATAAATTATCCTAATAGTAATCCGTATCCGTATACGACATTTCAATCTATTGAAAATGCTTCGCGCAAAGAATTAAATAAATTTATTAAGTCGGTTACAAAAGCGGGCAGTTCTAACGAGAGCGGACTATTAAGTCAAGGCGATGCCAATATAACTGCTGCTAGACAAAAACTTTTTCTCTGCGGTGCAAATTCTACGGAGGCGCAAAGAATATTCGGGCTCAACGTATTGGTATATCTAGGAGATATATATCAAAAAAAAGTGTTACCTCCGCACGTTCGAAGTAATAATTTGTCCACAACCTATCCTATAGACAATCCCGATGAAATAAATTTCGAAGATTACATTCATGCGATTATCAATATATATCATACTCTTACTTCGATTGATGTGAACGATGGGGACGAAGAGGATGAATTGCTGATATATTTAACTGTGTTTGAACTATATGATGAACTAGATATAGATTCGGATGAGCCACAAAACTTATTAGAGATAGGCAAGACCGTTTTTGATGAAACTCCAAATAATCGAACTGAAATAGTAAAAGAGATAAAGGCGCGGTTAAATGAAATAAAAAATAGTCAATCTGAGAAATTTATTGGATACCGTCAAATTGACGGCGATAAATCCGCGGTGAAGGAGGGTTTTGTTAGTATGGGTAAAGAGGCGGCGCCTAACGTTGTTGATAAGGCTGGGATACGAGAGGAGGCGTTGAGCCCCTCTAGCGAGTATGCGATGGATTATAAACGGCTCTACGACCCGTTGCCTGTTGGATTTTACGGAAATAAAACGAAGGCGCAGACAATTAAACAGGCGATTAGCATTGACTCGCGACACCGCGACAATTACTACGCGACTCTCTCCACCGACTACACATTCAATATGCCCGAGAGACAAAATAACGTGATACAGATGTCAATAATTGCCATTGAGATGCCAATGACGTTCTACTCCATATCAAATAATCGTGGAAATAGCACCATGGTAATTCTCAGCGACGCGGCGGTGAATTATGCTGGCGCGCGGATAGCGGACCTCGCCTACCTCGGCGCTTCGGGCGAGGCTATCGTGGGGTTTAAGCCGGTGCGGTGTGCGTGGCGCGTTCGGTTGTCCGACGGCAATTACGACACGCGCTCCTGGATGTCTACCAAAACCCTGACCGAAATAAGCATGAACGACGCGATTATGTTGGCTTCGCCGGGTGCCGTTGACGAGAGCGGGCGTTTTTTCAGTTTTGCCGCCCCAGCAATCGGCGACGGTCTTAACAGCAGCTACAGCGATGATGACATTAACGATATACGGTTCAAAATAAATAATATAAATGGAAAATCGGTATTCGCTAGTCAAATAACTACTAATGTGGGTGTTAACGCGAAGCGAATATCGCGATTGCGATTTAATGTGGACAACGACGGTAACTTGGACACGAACACGAACATCCAGATGCGGTTAGGGTGGGCGCTGGGATTTCGAGCGGCGGAGTATGTGATGGGCGCTGTCTCGCCGGTCACGGTATCCACGCCCATTTCGGCCGTATCGGAGGGGGTTGGCTTCATAAGCTCCATTCGCTATGGGTATCTTTCCATAGAAGAATATCAGAACAACGGCCATCCGCCACTCATCGTAGCGTTCAATGACCACATTATAGACAAGAAGATAATGACGCGCATCTGCCTAGCGCCTATTAAATTGGGGCACGACCTCACCTCTCGAGAGACGGGGTTCATTACCCACAGACGAACGCCGCGCGAGTATTATAACGCGGTAAATATAGACAAACTAACCATCAAGTTATTTGATGAGTATGGACGAATTATCGATTTGAACAATATGGATTGGTCGTTGACGATGGAATTTGTTAAGCTGTATTAGGAAAAAAATCTGATTAATAACCACCGCCGCCCTCGCCACCGCCCTCGCCACCGCCCTCGCCGCCGCCGCCCTCGCCACCGCCCTCGCCGCCGCCGCCCTCGCCACCGCCGCCACCACCGCCACCATCACCGCCACCTATCACTATTTTGCCTCCCATAACAATGTGGTGGTTGCTACAATCGTAGTAAAATACCCCTTCGGACTTTGGATTCCATGAAATTGTCGCATTGTGTATACCATCGTTATTATAGATATCCGAACTGGTTAACTTATTGGCGGAACCGCTCACATCTGCGGTATTAATAAACATTTTGTGCGTCTCATTCACACCAACATTAAAATTAATGTGATCGTGTATTTCATAATATAAAGTAGGATTAACAGCACCTTTAATAATCCCTTTGCGGTGGGTTCCATTAAAGATGTATCCGCTCACATCGGTTGGATTCGCCGTAATGTTCAGGTCAAACGCCGACCACAATTGGATAGGCGATGTTAGCGAAAACCCCGTCATTTGTTCGTCGGCGTTCAACTTATTCCAATGGTGGGACCCGGTATGTTGAATGGACGTAAGGTTTCTCACCCAGGCCTGCTGTTGGTTTGAGGACCCGCCTATTCCCGTTGTTTTAAATATTGAATTACTATAATCCGTTATGAACCCCGGATAAGTTAGTGTTTCGCCGTATGGTATAAAGTCAGATTTCATTATCTTACCGTTGCTACTATCTAAATCACCAGTAGCGACTAGCGGCGCGTGATATACGTCCTGTTTGTATTGTACTTGTAATAGATTTCCCGCTCTAATATCGTATTTAAGGTTCTCGGTTCCATTAATCGCGCTATTAGAAAATTGCTTACCTCGCTTCAGCTCCATTCTCTCTGCGTAGCTGCTATACTTAGAAATTGCGGTCTGATTACTATTAGTGTTGGCCGCGGAATACTTGGTTATGCCCATAGAATTATATGTATACCCGTTCTTTTTAATCGGCGCGACGCTGTGGTTGTTTCGGACGTTGCTAGCCAATTCATTATACATTGCTTGGGATGCCTTCTTCCTCGTTCGCTCGCCTGAACTTGACATAATATATATATGTAATAATATATATGTATAATTCTATATAATAATATATATGTATAATTCTATATATATATTATGCCCGAAACAAATAAGCGGTTAGAAAAATTGCTCATTGAAGGTGGGGGGTTTCCGGCGTTCTGGTACTCGTTCGGATATGGAAAACAAATGCTCAGACAGATTTGTCCGAAATTTATTGCTGGCTACAGCGCAGGCAGTCTGGTCGCCGCGCTTCTTCTGGTCCCCGAGATTAACACGCACTGTATTATGGAGCTATTCTTCGCGACGTCGCATTGCTGTAATATTTGCGCGCTCGAACCGCTTATACGAGATACGATGGTGAAGTGTCTGCCCAGCAACATTCACGAGATTGCCAACGGTCGTCTCGGAATAATATTGTGCGCGCCAAACAATAATAATAAATGTAAGATGGTCATTCATTGGGAGAGCAAGGAGGAGCTAATAGATTGCCTAATCGCGTCCTGCTATATTCCGCTCCTCATGGACGGCTGCGGGATGAATGATACGCGCTATAAATGTCGCGACGCTATTTTTAGCAGCGACCTACATACATTTACGAAGGATTTCGATTATATTATTAGCAAAGGGCGACCTGACAACAGGCGCGCACACTTCATCGAGAATCTCATCACGGTGCCGCCGGGCGAAGCGATTGACCTCGTATACAAGGGGGAGCTCGCATGCGCATACGACGTAAATCTGGACATGCACACAATATACGAAAATCAGGATACAGGAGATGTGAAAACGCTGGTATATAAATCGTAGTTTTATATGAATTGATAAAAAAATTGAAATGAATATATGCGATTGATAATATGACAATCAAACAACAATGACTACTGGTATGACCTTTAACAACAAACTTTCGCTCTTCATCCCGCGCATCGTCCCCGAGTGGGCGAGCCAAGATATGATCGTGGATAAATTCAAGACGCTTGATATTGGCACAATCAACCGCGTGGACTTTTTGGAGAAGCAGAGCGCCAATGGCGTAAAGTATTTTCAAGCATTTCTCCACTTCGAGACATGGGATGATAATGCTGCGACGCGCAATATCCAAGAGCGCATTTACGACTCGGAGAGCAGCGCGAGGCTTGTCTACGACGAACCTTGGTACTGGATTCTGCTGAAGAACAACAATCCTCTTACGGAAGAGGAGGTTGTTGTCTCGCAGGCTAACGTCGCGCTTCAAGAGCGGATTTGTGAGTTGGAAGAGCAGGTTTCGCAGATTCAAACGAACATGATATACTGGAACAATCTGGTGTTCACACAGATGAACTGCTACAACTACCAACTCGCTCCGCTTTGGGCGCACGCGATGAACAGCGGAATGGGTGATATTCATCCCGAGTGGGTGAATAACGACGATTCGCCCCCCACGATGAGCCAGCTCGCAGAACAGTCGGCTATGATTGCCGACGATTATTCGGATTCGGATTCGGATTCGGATTCGCACGACTCGATACCGTCGCTGATTGACGCAAGCGACGAAGATGATACGGACACCGATACAGAGTCGGAATCCTCATCGTTGCCAGTATTGGTTAGCGACAACGAGAGCGATTACTCTGAAGACGAAACGGTCATTCAGACGCCACCGCACTACACCTCGAGCGTCACGCCCATTACTCCCGAACATAATTACACTACTACCACAAACTACCCATATGACAATAATGCTGTCATTGACCTAACCGAAATCTTTAATGCTGTCGGATAAATCCTGAAAATAAAAATTAAAAAAAATAAAAATTAAAAAAAATAAAAATTAAAAAAAAATTAAAAATTTAAAAATCCATAAAAATATATAAAATAGAGAAAGTCCGAAAGGGCTTTTTCTTTTGTGAGATATATTGAGATAAATTACATATAGTCGTAAATTATATGTCATTGTTACATTCTACGTTTGATAAGGAGAACCCGCAGAGTCTCTCCTCTACGCTAGAAAAGCGGGAGCAATACGGAGAGATATTTACGCCCTACGCACTTATTGAGCGCATGTTTGGAATGCTCTCCTCCGAAGATTTCGAGGACCCGTCCGCAAAGTGGCTGGACCCAGGTGCGGGCACTGGATTTTTTTCAATATTCTTGTTTTGGAAACTGGACGCGGGCCTCGCCGAGATAATGCCTGAGAAGGCTGCGCGCAGGAGACACATCGTCGCCGAGATGATATATATGGTTGAGCTGCAGGAGGAGAACGTCGCAGTCTTGGCGTCGCTATTTGGGAGCAGCGCCAACATTGCGCGCGCCGACTACCTGACCGACGAGGCGTTCGGCGCAATTGAATTTGACTACGTCGTGGGCAACCCGCCCTACAATAAAAATGGCATTAAGAAGGTGCCGACCAACAACAGCAAGAACAAAAAGAAGGATGGCACCACGCTCTGGTTTGGCTTCGTAAAAAAATCGGTGGCGCTGCTCAAGGGGGGCGGCAGTCTGCTGATGATTGTGCCGTCGCTCTGGATGAAACCGGACAAAATGGGCGCATACGATTACCTTACACAATATAAGCTCCGACGCATAGAGTGCCTCAGCAATACAAAGACGAACCGCGTGTTCGGCGGGATGGCACAAACGCCAACCTGTTTTTTTCTAATGTCCAAACAGCCTAGCGACGGGGTCTGCGACCTATACGACGCGGACAGAGGTGACTACGTTAATTACGCGCTCAGGGACCAGTATCCTATCCCCGTGTTCGCGGCGAGCGTCGTAAATAAATTTCTCGCGGCGGTAGATAATATCGGGGCGGTGGCGGCGGCGGTGGTGAAAACGAATATGCCGGGCAAGCGAGCTAGTCTCTCGGCGGCAAAATGCGGGCGATTTAAATATGAGAATATTAAGACCGCGCGACTCGACGGATTACGCCCGTCGTTGGACGTGAACTACAGCGACGCGCCGCTCGCCTTTCACGGTGTCGCGAAGCTCGTGTTGCCCCATAAAATGTATGGCTTCCCATTTCTTGACCTAGAGGGGAAATATGGCATCTCCAATCGAGATAACTATGTTATTGTGGGGCGTTCCGACGAGGACCTGCGCATTATTGGCGAGTTCCTCTCTACTAAAACGGCGCTCTATATATACGAGGCGACGCGCTACCGCATGAAATATCTAGAGAAATACGCGTTTTTACTCTTGCCCGACATTACGAAAATTCCCGAACTTCTCGTCGCGCGTCCCATCACCGACGCGACGATTGCGAAATATTTCCGGTTGAGCGCGGATGATGTTTCTTGTATAGAGAGATTACATACAAAAAACTACGAATTCAAATACGAAGGCGATTAATGCGACTTCTCGTTATATATAATTAGCCCCCAATCCAGATGGAAGAGCCCCAGCAAACCCGATACAAAATATATTATTTGTTCGTGCCACTCTACCTTGATGGTTTGGTTGCCGCGGGCAATGCTGTAGCCAAAGTCAATGAGCAGGGCCAATATGATTCCGGCGGAACTTATTACTAGCAGTCGCTCGGTGCGCTTTTCTAGCAGAGGGATTCGTGTGTTCGTTTTATCCTCGCGTTCTACGTAATACAAGTAACCAACCGAAACTAAATACGCAACTTTAAATAGAAGCAGCAATATAATGAAAATATAATACAATCGGTTCATATAAAATATAGCATTAAAATATTTTATATTAAATCTTGGTAAATCTTGGTAAATCTTGGTAAATCTTGGTAAATCTTGGTAAATCCTGGTAAATCTTGGTAAATCTTGGTAAATCTTGGTAAATCCTGGTAAATTTTGATAAAATTGAATACTATTATAAAGAATTGACGGAGGTATTCTAATGTATTTAATTGCTACTACTCGGTTCAACGCGGAGACGTGGAGGGAGAATAAGCGGTGGCGGCGCGAGAATGAATGGGCCGGATGTATTTATGGGACACAGAAAAAGGTCAGCGATAAAGTAATGGTTAACGCGCCTATATTCGTGATTGAAATGCACAACGACCAGAACCGAGTGAAGGGGATAGGGTTTATCCAAAATAAACTGCTAACCCGTCGCTATAAAATTTACGGCGATTACAACTACAACTTTTATACGTATAAAAGCGAATACCGCGTCGACAGAAGGAATATGAATTTTGACGAGAGAAAAATAATGAGGCTGTTTGATATTTTGTTGTTCAAGGGTGCGAAACATCTAAAACGAGGCCAGGGGATACTATCAATTCCTAAATGGATTGCCGATACAAAACACGTTAATTTAATAGAGAGCTTTAAGGCTATGTTCGAAACAAGACACAATATTAGGTTTATTTAGGTTTATTTAGGTTTATTTAGGTTTATTAAGTTATATTCTTTGCTGATTTAAGGCTGGCCATTTGACTTTGGATGGTCCATTCATTCAATGTTAGATGGTCAATTCCTATTAGCGGCGTTTTTCTATTATATGTTAGACTAATTGTCTTGAATTGCGCATTACAGTAATCGCGCAGATTTCGTAGTTCCTCGATGCGGGTCGGCAGATACTCGTGGAAATCGCTTCCCGTTAATTCGCTATTCTCGAGATTGGCAAATGTCTCAATTCCCACAGTGTTAAATAGCTCGTATATGTGAATAAGCTCTACTAATTTTCTTCTATCGTCGTCTGATTTACACACTTTCTTTTCTAGTTCGTCTTTCGATATCTCGGTCATCAAATATTGAACACGGTAAGTCTCGCAATCATGTAATTCGGCTATCTTAAGGCGCATATCGGCTATGATAACACCTGCTATATGGTTTAACAACATATGTATGTGGAGGATTTCGCTCACGAGCTTTGGATATTTGTATACATTGCGTGTGCGACGTCGCTGTTCTCCTGCCCCTCGTTCGGTTACCGTATCTATAATCAGTTTTTTTATGATTGAGTTCTGCATCACTTGGAAATCGCACAGACCACCACAGACCACGTCGCCTGGTGCTCTCGGCATCACCGTGTTGTTATTGCGCTGATACTGGTAATAATGCGGATTGTGAACGACGCCGGTATCGATTTTACCGGTTTTCCAGTTGAACGCGTTGTGACATTCGGTGCACCACATTTGATCGCAGCCGTCTATTTTGGAAATGCGCGTTCCGCACGAGGGACACGGCTTCGTATCTTTTTTAATTAGCTCGGCCGATTTCACGTTCTCTTCGTTACAGGTGTGCTCCGCATTCTTGTTTAGACCGATTACCTCGTTACACGTTGGACACGTGTGCCTATCACACACGCCACACTTATACTGTGTAGATAAGAACCCGCGACATTGCTCATGAGGACACGACATGATAAACCTCTTTTTATCGCCCTTTTCGTATTTCTTATTCGTTCGCACTTCATACGCGCGTTGGTATATTTTATCTTGTTCAAGCACCACCTCTGCTTTGCGTTTAGAAATTTCGGCCACTTTCACGTTACGTTCTTTCATAAGTTTGTTGTATGCGTTGGAATATGCTTCGTTAATCTTATTTATTTCACAATTGAACTTGTCTATTTGTGGCTTCATAGCTTTGGCTTCTTCGATAATTTCGTCTGACCGCTTGTATCGCTCTACAATTTCCATCGCCTCGGGCAATTTGCTTATTTCTACCTCTAACAGCTTTGAGCTCCGGTGCTTTTTATATTCGGTTGTTACGAAGCTGCGATTAAGGTTAAGAACCATAAAATTCTGGCTCCACGCCTTTTTACAGTTCATACACGACGGGTCTGTGGTTGTCTCTAGAAGATAGTGACGGATACATTTCTTACACGCGGTAAACTTACAATCACCATATTCACACGTTACGCTAGAGTGGACGGTTTTATTGTAATACTCGCAGCAAATAGGACATTCAGAAGCCATTGTGCCTACGTTATTTGTAATAAGAAATATATCAATTTTGTTATAAAGATAAAAGAAATACAAACTACTATATATGGAACAGTCTTCACTGGATACTGATATTGATAATTACAGCGTATCCGATATATTAGACCTATTGGATTTAGACGCCTCCTCGTCCGCTATGGAACGAAACGATGCCGTGGACAATATTATAACTGATTTACAGAGCAAAAATAAACCCGATTTAGTAGACTTTTTTACAAAGGCCAAGACGAAGATGTTTGCGATTGAGGAGGGGAGCGAGACCGAGACCGAGGCGGAGTCTGGGAGCGAGACCGAGGCGGAGGCGGAGTCTGGGAGCGAGGCGGAGGCGGAGGTCGAGGCGGAGGTCGAGGCGGAGGTGGAAGAGAATGTTATGCTGTCCGGTAAGGACCGGTGGGAGCTTCCCCCACCATCGTGGTATCTGAATCCGGCGGCGGCGCGGACGATTACGCAGGATATGAGCGTTGACACGCGCTTTCGCCCCGAATACTACTCCACGCTGTCAACGAATTTTACGGTGGATTTGCCCGAGCCGCAGAAGAAGGTGATTAGCATGAGAATATCCGCAATAGAGATGCCAATGACCTACTACTCTATATCTAACAGTCTCGGCAACAATACGATGCTCGTCATTAGCGACTCCGCCCCAGATACTAGTAAAGAATATTACAGCAATATTAACGGGGCGGCGGTGGCGGATTTTTCACCGACTAACTTAGCGTGGCTCGTAATAATGGCGGACGGAAACTACGATACGATATCGTGGATGAACGCGACCTCGCGCGCCAAGGCGGAGACGGCCGTGAACGAGGCGCTCTCGCTAGCGATACCGGGCGCGATTGACGAGATGGGACGGTTTTATAAATTTTCATCGCCTATTACAAGTGATTATTTAAATACTTATTTTGAGGTCTCTTCTGATAATAGCGAGCCCGAAAGACATGACATTCGGTTTTCTATGAACAGAATAAATGGAAAATCGGTATTTGGAACCCCACAACCAACCGATATAATTGCGGGGAGTATGGGAAACTATATTACAGATGAAACGAATAGTAAACAAATATCTACACTTCGGTTCAATGTTGACGTCGCGGGGAATCTGGATACTGATACGAATATTCAGATGAAGCTCGGGTGGACGCTCGGATTCCGCGCGGCACAATATGTGATGGGTGCGGTAAGCCCTGTCACTACAAGCACCCCCATATCGGCCGTTTCGGAGGGAACCGGCTTTATAACCGGACCAAGATACGCGTTCCTGTCGGTCGAAGACTACTTGAACAGCGCCCGCCCGTCGTTCATTGTCGCCTACGGCACCCATACAAGGGCGAACAACATTATCACGCGAATCAACCTTGGTGGCGGTGGCTATCACAATTTGGCTACGCGCGACGCGGGACTGACCGGACACGCCAACCGAACGCGCGAGTATTTTGGGCCGGTCGATATTCAGCGGCTCACTATAAAATTACAAGACGAGTATGGAAGGGTCATAGACATTAACAATATGGACTGGTCTTTTACCGTGACATTTAAGAAATTATATAATTAGTCCGTCTTATACATATATTTAATGTTTAAAATGATTTATAAAAAATAACCTACGAAATATATAAATGGACGTCAATAATTTACATTCGGATAGTTTAAAAGTGGGGTCATATTCAGACGGCGATTTATGCGGCCTCTTTAAGATTCCGCAGAATTATACCATACAGCAACTGGAGGACGCGGCGAGCGGTCTTCACCAGGTCGTCTTCAATAGTTTAGGCATACGCAACCGAAACGAAATAATCGTCTTTATCAACGAGTCAAAGTCCCGTCTCGCGAATAAGCTACAAAACAATAATTCCACGCCGAACCCCAGCCAGATATCGTTCAATGCGAACACGTATGGAAATGCGCCCAGCGTGGCGTATAAGCAGCGCACGAACAAGCGCGTTATCCTCATCGACAGTCAGTATCGCCAAAATGTGCTCGATTCGTCGGATAAACCGCCCGGATTTAATGACCGCGAGTTCAACACCGATTACATACTGGACCTATCGGAACCGCTCGTTGACGTCACGTCAATTAAATTAAATACGGTGTCCATACCGACTACTTGGTATGCGTTTGACCATCATTTAGGTAATACTGGTTTCGCGAGGAGCAATACCGCACCCGTCTGTAAAAACATTCAGCCTGGAAATTACGACTTATCCGGTCTAACTCAAGCGATTAGCAAGGTTGACTCAACCTTACAATTTGAGATTGAAGCCCACACGAATATTGTCTCTTTAAAGAATGACAGTGGCGCTGCTGATAGCTCATTCGTATATTACAAAGAGGGCGGGTTGACCGACTGCTCAAAGACCTGCGTGGGCGGTTCATATGTCAATCAAAATTTAGGGTGGAACCTCGGTTTCAGACAGGTTGACTCGTCCGGCGAACTATCGTCGATTCCGCTCACCACAGCCTTTACAAAGGCGGATGTCCCGTCGGACACATACGGGCCCAAATATTTCATGCTGGAGATTAACGACTACAACCAATCGCACATAAACAGCGGCATCGTAAGCATTACAGACCGCTCTACGCGCGTCACCGCTATCAATACGCGCGCGAACAAGGGCAAATATGGAGAGAAGCTGACAAAGGCGCAGCTATACACGCAAAACGCGCTGATAACCGATAGCGGGGGGAAACCGGACACATCAAACAGAGTCTACGGGACCACGTCAAAGGATGTTTTAGGAATAATTCCACTGTTAGGACTCAATAAACTGCGCCCCGAACCGCTCATCGACGATTACTCCGACATCAACGTCCCGAGGATCTATTCGGGACCGGTTAAAATAGACAAGCTGCGCATTCGACTCATCGACGATAAGGGAAACCTCGTCAACCTCCACGATAACGACTGGTCTTTTACGCTCGTCGTAGAACAACTATATTAAAAATATTTTTTATTAGTAATTATGACTAATAAAAAACACGATAAGAAACGCGGCGGCGATGGGGCGGGGAAGAAAACGCCCAGCATATCCGAGTATAAAACGAAGGAGGAGCGCCAAGAGCAGGCGAAGACCATTATCGCCGAGGTTTCGGGATTGGGGCTATCGATTCAATATGCGCCCGTGAAAGAGCTCTACGCCTGCCTTCGAAGGTATATCGAGGAGGATGTGCCGGTTAAAATAAACATCCCCTTTCCTGAGGCCGACCGCACTATCGTTGGTGAGCTCAAGGTGGGGAAGCGCGAGGAGTGCGTTCTCTGTTTACAAAAGAGCGGCCCCGCGAGGAGCGTGGAGTCGATGTATAATTAGAAATGCGCCGGCTCTACGCGAGCGCGCATATCGAGGCGCCGAAGAAGCCCGACGCCACCACGCCGAGGAGGAGCCCCGAGTGGTAGCTAACCTGCATCGTTCGGTATATCTTTTGCCACGCAAGGCGTTGCTCCTCCTCGTCGAGATGCGTGACCATCAGGTCGCTCTTGGGCGACAGCATATAGTAAAAGTAGTTGGTGAGGAGCGTGACGCCGACCATGACGCCGACGTTGCCGCTCCTGCCCAGTTTAGGCTTCTTCGCGAGGTATTTATTGCCGAGGATGAGGGCGGCGGAGAGAAGGAGGCCATACGCGTACCCCTTAAGGTATATGTCGCGACGCTCCATGACAATCGTTTCGTATTTGGCTTTCAGGTCGGGGGTAAGCGTGGCGTAAAATGCCTGCTTATGCTCGGTCTTGTCCGCGTTAAACGCGACGTAGACGTTCGCGGTTAAAAAAACGAGTCCGGCAATACATAATAACTTACAGCTCATATATTATGTATTATGATTAAATATTATGATTAAATATTATGATTAAATATTATGATTAAATATTATTTGAATTCTACCTGGTATAATTCTTTCGCGATTTATTGGATTTACGTCTGCGAGGACGTTTCTTAGATTTACGCTTCTTACTTGACCTCTTTTTCTTATTTATTCCGGCCATAGTACCAAATGGACGTTCTTCTTCCGGCGGTATATCGCGTCCATCGGCTTCATTGCGCGACCTAATGTGCTTTTCATACGCAATGCCAGCTAATTCCTGCACTATTGACTTGTTAAAAAATTTGTCGGGACCCATACTGTCTGCAAAGACATCTTCTCTGCTAGAAGAAAGTCTAAAAAAAGCTTCAATATTTGCTACTATATCATCTGCTATTTGGGCGTGGGTGATTTCAGCATCGTCGTTGTTGAGTGATGCGAGTTTATCATATAATTTTGGTGCCGTTTGTTGGTTAATGTATTGTTCGTCCATATATAGATTACAGTATATAAAATTTCTCAATTAGAAGCTCACATTTTTTATAAATATAATGTTTCAATAGTTGTTTGGGTTGGTATAGTATGGTTGGGAATCTCCGCGCCCCAGACACCCCCCTATACTCGTTTTTACATGCGGTCAATATTTCGCACAAGGACTCGTCATAGGCGTAGCTCTCCTCCCTGTCCGTGTTAAACCACTCGATTACCAGGTGGTAGCAGCAGAACATCTTGACATTTCCATTTACCCACTCGTCCTTGTGCTTGTAATCAATGTCCTGCTCACGCCAAATGACGTTGGCCTTCTCGGTTTCGCGAGCAATGACGTCGTTGATTTTATCGTTTAAAAATGGAAGATTCGCGATCGTGGACATTTTGTTGCTGTGTATTATATTTACCGTTCTACTACAAATAATCTGTTTCAATTTTTATAGTTAATGAGTTTAGAGTTAATGTGGGATTTATTCGGGGGACTCGGTAATATGGTCTGGGAGGGGAATGTCGGGCAGCAACGATAGTCTAGTTTGGGCGTCGACGCACCACTCGATGACCAGCGGGACTTCGTTCGCCGGCGGAGCCTTGGACGTCCACCGCTCCTTTCCGCACAAGATGAAGAGCTTGCGAATTCGGTTCTTGATTCCGCCGGCGTCGCGCGGAGGGACGTGCTTCACCGCCCACTCGAACTGGAGCGCCTCTATTTTCGTTCGGAATCCACTCACCGTACAGACGTGCTTCCACCCCGCCCCCTTGCTAGTGGTATATTTTGCGCCGCCGCATATCTCTCCGTTGTGCTGGCGCAGACGTCGCGTGGGGTCGGGCGAGACGCCGACATACGTAAATTGGCGGTTTGAAATAATGTAGAGAATCCACGGCGCTTCCATTATAGCTATTAGGTGATATAAATATTTAATAATTAATTTAAGTATATATAGAAAATTACGTATATATATAGAAAATACGCATGTCTTATACACCGCAACTTTTTTCAATAAACGACGATGTAAAGTGGAAGCAATATTTAGATACGTATGGCTTCGTAGTCATTAACAACGTTCTCGATGAGGATATATATACCGATTTGTTCACGCAGTTCTATTTGAATTGGTGTAACGTGGCTAGGAATTTTGATTTTCACGATAAAACGACGTGGACGCCTAAGAACTGCCCTATGATGTGGGACATTGGGATGGTTACCGGGTATGGGTTGGCGCACGCACGGTTCCAGTGGGAGCTGCGGACGAATCCGAACATTCTGGACATTTGGAAGCGGCTTCACGGGACGGACGAGCTGGTGGTAAGCTTCGACGGGTTCTCGGTGTTCCTCACGCCCGAGCAGAGGCCGAGCATGTGGCTTCACATCGACCAAAATCCGAAGGATCCGCTCTACTCTATACAGGGGGCGTATAACTTTCTTCCGGTGGAGGAGGACGACGCGGGCTTCGTGGTGGTTCCTGGGTCGCACAAAACTTTTTTGGTGGACGTGGACGAGTCGCACAAGTTCATTCCGGTTGACCCCAACGATGCCCACGTTGACTACGCGGTCAAGCTCCTCATTCCGGCAAACTGTTTCGTCCTTTGGAATTCGAAGACGCTCCACGCGAACGCGGGAATGGCGTCGGGTAAGTCGACCGAGTTAAACCGAGTGACCTCGTATATTTGCTACTTTCCAAAGGAGCAACGACCCGAAAATATGTTGGTGCGACGCGTCAACGGCTATCATCGCGCGGTGAATTGTGGCCACTATGCGATAGATTACAACAAAAAACAGAAACCATACGGCAGTTTGGAGGAGCTAGAGGCGCAGGGGTTCAATCTGACGCCGCCTATTTACGATGCCGGCGGTAATATACCGTGCGAGATTTATAATCTCATTTGATAAACCCGTAATATATAGGTGATTTAAATATTATACAGATATAACAGATGAAATTATCACGGTTATTTTATGGGCTGTTGTATTCGGCGATATACGAATGTGGCGCATTAATGGCGAGAGATTCGGTTTATATATTCACGAAGCAAGACCGAATGAGGGTTCAGCTGTCTAAAATGGAGTTATTTGACTCTATTGGCAAGGACGAGTGTTGCACCCTAATAAACAAGTGGAAACTGGAGAACATTGACGACCGAGAGTATCGTCTTGCCCTCGATGTTGGTATACGCCAAATTTGCGACCACAATATATTTCCTGTGCTCGTTAATATACCTAAGGCTCAGTATATAATTATAAACTTTGTAACTGAAAACAATGTCAGCGTTATAAATATACTTGATAATAAGGGAAATACGCAATTTAATGATAAGGCAATACTGGAATACCATATCTTTTTGGTTGAACAAAAATATAACCCAAACTATTACCAATTAAAAAGTCATAATATGAAACATTTTTTAAATATTTTTTTTTTAAATATCCTTAACGAGGAGGAAAACAAACTAATATACTTAAAAAAAAATGATTATATGCGATTTCTAGAAGAAGACACGAAGAATCGTAGGCGCGATAAAATATAAAGAAATATGATGATGATTAATATTTACAATGTCGGAGGTAAAAGGCGCAAAAATATTCAAGACTAAATCTTCGCAGTGCCATACGATTGAGTCGGGCGGCGAACACAAGCAGGGTCCCAACCTCTTCGGTCTTTTTGGGCGAATTTCGGGCACTGCGCCCGGATACTCATACTCCAAGGCGAACATTGACGCAAAGGTGGACTGGGGCGAAGAGACGCTTTTTGACTACCTACTTGCGCCTAAAAAATATATAAAGGGTACGAAAATGGTTTTTGCGGGAATTAAGAAATCTAAAGAGCGAATGGACTTAGTGGCTTTTATGAAACAATATAACTAGCTCGGTCACGGAATCGAACCGCGGACCTTTGCATTACAAGTGCACTGCTCTACCGTCTGAGCTAACCGAGCATGTGTGATTTGGTTGTATTGTGTATTTTAAACTAAGTGAAATATAATTGAAATATAATTGAAATATAATTGAAATATAATTGAAATATAATTGAAATATAATTGAAATATAATTAAAATATAATTAAAATATAATTNAAATATAATTGAAATAGTATGGGATATATATATTAAAGTCATAATGGATTATAAAAAATACACCCAATCCGATATTGATAGATTGAATAATACTCCAACATGGATTGGGTCTCCTATTAAGATTGGGGAAAAGAAGGAAAATAATGACCAAAAGTATGTTCTTCATGCTACTGGGGACGCTGATATGAATGGGCGCAAATATATTGCCCTACCTTCAAAATGTGACGTCTCTGATGCTAATATTAGACGGAAATATAATTTATTTTAAGTGGTATGTAGTGGTATGTATTGTATAATATTTTTTTATTGTCTCTCTGATTCACTTTTCGCCTCTAACATATTGTATTTAATCCCTTGTTCTCGCAGCGATACCTTGTCTATGGAGTGAAGGTAATTTTCAAACCACGGAACTGTCGTGTACTCCTCGTAATTTTGTAACATTTCTTCTCCTGCTTCTACGTCGCGTATTGCGTAAGTCAGTTTTTTACCGGTCCGAATGCGAAAAGAAATGTTATTGTCCGAAGAATGGTTGGTGTAAAATGGGATTTTGTTAATGTATACGTGCTGCGTGTCAATATCCGAATCGCGACAGCGCCCGTGCGCAAAGTTAAGAACCAAGTCGCTCCTCTCTACCACCACATCCGCTACACTCTTATACACGTTCAGGTCATCCACCAGGTCCTGGATGCGGATTATCTTGCCTTGCTCGCACGCCTGTGTAAAAAAACGGCCATTGCCTGCTCCCGATATGAAGGACCGCTTGACCTCCGTATCAATTAAAAATCCGTCGCCCCCCATTATACTATAGCTATTGGAAATATTTTAAATGATTTACGATTGTGTTTATATACCCATTATTGAGATTGGGCCGATGAAGGTAGCGAGGAAGCTCGCGACCGACACGAAAGACGCCGAGTGGTCTAACAGTTTAATTGGATTGATTGGGGACTCTTTGGGATTGTCTATTGGCAATTTACGGTCGTTGATATTATCGGTCATCTTGCTGATCTCTTTCGAAATATCTAGATTCTTTAGCACGTCCACCTCTTTTATCATAACGTAAAGGAATGTTACTCCCGCCACAAAGGGTAGGTATGCGAATTTTACCTTGCTATTGATGATATTATCGTAGTCTTTCAGGTATATCTCAGTGAAAAGAATCATCGCACCCAAACCAATAAAGAATATCTGCATTATTAGAAGCAGGTAGTTCTCTTTTAGTTTTCCATATGCGCCATATTTGAGAATATTGGATACCTCAGATACGTTGGAGCAAATATTCGATTTGTTTAACCAAAACATTAGGTATCCGGTGAATATTGTGAAAATAATGTAATACGAATTTAGCGAATCGCCATTGAAAAAGTTATTCTCCGTATTTATTTTGTAATATGCCATACACGAGACGATTGCCTGTAGATATAATACGACGACAGTTAGCGATGAAAATATATGGTTCGTAGTGTTACACGTCGGGTTGTTTCTCAGAATAAGATCGAACAGCTGAATGAAGCTGAATCCAAGAGTAATAATTCCAAATATAACGTCGTTGTTTTTACGCCCATTGTATAATAAATATAACGAGGATAATATACCCACGATAAATGCTATAAGCGATGTTGTTGAGCTCAAATACATATAATATAATATAACATTAAATTTATTTGATTATACTTTTATTGTCGCGGAGCAATATGTATTACTCTGCTATTTAGAACTTCGTCTAGAGGATTACTCTTCTTATTGTAAACCCAAACGTTGAGAATCCCGTCCACTAAAACCTGTTCGTTGAACCCGACTAAATCAGTCCTACAATTCTTAATATACTCGGAAATGTAAATATGTGAGCGCAGTAGGTCGGCGTCGGGGATGTAGTCGGGCGAAATGTCCACGATTACGACGCGCTCCTCTGCTAAATCAATAGCAGACTTAATGGTCTTTTGTCGCAGATACTGTGGGAGGTCGTTCAGATAAAACATGCACGTCACAACGTCGTATTTTTCGTTGGGATATTGGTCGTTCGTGAAGGAGTGGCGGAAATTTTTGTCTGGAAATAGCTTCATTGCCTTTTTTACGGTGTACTTGTTCCGGTCTATCCCCAGACACCCCGGTCCTTCGGAGGTGGAGTAGCCAAGCCCACATCCAATGTCCAGAATTCTTTTGTGAGGACCCTGCGCCTCGATGACCATATTTCGCACCTTTGTGCTATCTGCGCTTGCCGGAAGAAACGGGTAATTATTTGGATTCCAAGAAAAAACACCATTGACAATCGCTAATAGGGTTATCAATCGCATCATTTACATATTATGTTGAATATTATCTTTAAACTTCTTATAGCATTATCTTATAGCATTATCTTATAGCACACTACTCGCTATTCAGCGGACATGAGCGGGGTTGGACCATTTTGTTACAGAAAGGGTTTGTGAGAAAGCTATTGCACACGGGACAATATGGAGGGGGGATTTGAATGAGCTCCTCAATATATGGCTTCAGAACTAGTTCTATGGGGTTGGGAAGGGGCAGTGGCACGGTGCTAATCCTCATTATGTTTACGACTTTTTTAACGGCGGACATATTTAATGGTGGTAATTTATTTTTAGGTAAATATAATTAAATCCTTTCAATTTTATTGGTTTATTGGTTTATTGGTTTATCCGAGCGCTATTAAAGTTATTATGAAAGATAACTATCTGTGAATATGGTTTAAATGTATTCTTTTATTTTTACATACATTATGCGTATGGATACGATGAGCAGCATGAATTATTCAGACGGCGTCGGTGTCTCGGCGTTTGCCGAATACATTGATTACGTCGCGGTACAATCGACGGCGCACATGCTCGCGCAGATTTACGCGGTGTGTTGCTTTGGAGCCATCGCGGGCGTCCTGGGCTATATGGCAATGTGCGTGCCGTCGCCCGAAGAGGTCGAGGCGCGGCGGCGAAATAAGGAAATCCTAGACTACAATATGGGGTTCGTGGACGAGTTAGGGGAGATGGAGGAGCGGGAGCTCACCGACGAAGAGCTGATCGGACTCTCGCTCGGGGTAGTGGAGGACGAGACGCCCTTTGGGAAAGTCGCAATGACTTACAGCAGCGACTCGGAGTCCTATTGGTACTACGCCGACAGCAAGAATGTTCCGTATATGACGCTGGACGCGGTGGCCCGACAGTTCGCGAGCAAATACGACTGTAAGGTGGTTTGCGTGAACTATAAGGAGGAGTGGGAGAAGAGCAAGGCGGCGGCGATTCTCGATGAAAAGAGCGCGAAGGATAAGGATAAGGATAAGGATAAGGATAAGGAGGATGCGGGCGAGCGGGACGTGTTTGCGAACTTTAAATCATACAATACGAATAAGACGCGTAAGGACTCTATTAAACGCAGACGCTACCGCATTATGACCGATAAATCAAACCAATTTAGCCACAAGGGTACGATGGCCGAGTATAAAAGGGGGCAAGAGGCGAAAAACGTGTGCACAAATAAAAAACAAATTTCCTTTTCAGAATTTAAGACGAAACAATTGTGAATAAGCGGTATACTAATAATTAAAAGCTCACTTTTTATATATATATATGCAGAATTTTAATCCTAATCATTATCCTACTACTAATATTATTAATCCTGTGGTCGCATCTTTTGCTAAAGCAGGAAAATCCAAATTTGACGAATTTGCTAAGAGCGAGACGGTAACGGGTGCTGGAAAACAAATAGAAAAGATTTTAAAAGATTTGGTATCTATGGCAAGCGATAATAAACAACATTTCTCTAGCATAATTTTTACGATAATGGATGCGCTTAATTATAGCGTCGTCGGTGGATTACAGGGACTGAAGGTTGAATTGGAAAACATTGTTAACGATGAGAAGGCGAATTCCAGCGGCGAATCGAACGAGGGGCTAGAATTTATAGGCGAGTGTGCTAATTTTATTGCTTTTTTTTTGGAGTATATTAGAATTAACAAGGGACTAAAAAATACCACCGTCGGTAAAGAGAAGGACTTAGATACGGATGGTGAAATAAGTAAGAAAAACATTGAGTATTTAAATAATGCGTTTAAACATTTAGCCTATACATACGGACAACTTTCGGGTAGAACTATCTATTATTTAAGTAAGATTTTACAGTCGGGTCCTGTTGCCGAGGTGGGGTATTTTGACCCTATATCGTTCGGTTCTATTACCACGACGCTTATTAAAGCGTCGCCCGTTGGCGGAGTAATATCAAGCGTTGTAGATACTGTGACTAATTTTTTTTACGCGCTAGCCGACGCGGGCAAATCCAGTTTCAAGTCATTGGAAGACGAGCGAAAACTTGCGGGCGAATATATGGAGTATATTAATACAGAGCTCGGTGAGGTTGACCAGGTGGGTGGGAGGGTGCTAAATGATACTGTTGAAACAGCAACTTTAAATAAATTACACCATCCAAAATCTAACAAATATGACAAGGTTGGTTCTTTTGAATATCGCATTGAGATGTTAATTAACGGAAAGAAAACTAAGCACTCGGCGCATTCGGTTGAACTGTTAACGGGGGCAGATATTCAACGACAAATTACTGAGATTGAAACGGCGATGAACCATTATAATCACGTTTCTAGTTTGGTGAAATTATTAGAGCAATTAACAGAATATAATACTGATAAAGGTATTTATATAAGTCCTAATGATTATAATGATTCTAATGACGCGTTAGAAAAACTTATACCTTCAGAAACTAAAGCTTTACGCGGTAATGATACTGTTAAGGAGGAGTTTGGAAACATGCTTAATAAGTTTAAGGCGTTTCAGATTGAATCGAATAATCAAGATGTTACCATAAAAGGGAATAATATTCAATTATACAATATAGTCAATGATTTTATTGTTAATAATTATGAGCTATATAAAGAGGAACTCGGTGATTTAATGGAGGCTATTGGCAAAACGGCTACTGATTTCGAAACAAAGGATGATAATGAGAATAATGAGGATAAGGATGATAATGAGAATAATGTCGCGAATATTAAGGCGTATGTTNAAGATAAAAATGAGAAATTCAAAGAAACTCTTAAAAAACTAACTAAAATTGTAGAAGAAGAAAAAGCTAGAATTGGTAAAGTTAATAGGGCAGATGATGAGCCAAAATCCAAGAATCCATATGCTTACTTAAAGGACGAACGTACAAAACTAAAAACAAAGTT